>Ga0181411_1000439_pt1 | contig 15063 bp, 14 predicted proteins | sample 34SPOviralmetaG_FD_130114 | JGI IMG/M metagenome (GOLD analysis project Ga0181411, IMG submission 130114) | Marine viral communities from the oligotrophic San Pedro Time Series (SPOT) site, San Pedro Channel, CA, USA - 34 SPOT_SRF_2012-07-09 | ecosystem: Environmental > Aquatic > Marine > Strait...
ACTACAGCACTAGTTATATCTGAGTGAATAAATTCAGAACCAGCAACATCAGCGATAACTAAAAATGCTTTATCTCTTGATATTGGTTCGTTAATTTTATCAGTAATAGCTTGCATAACAGACTTCTGCTTATTAGCAGTAACTGTTAAAACTACAACATCAACTTCTTCACCCACACCACCTTCATCAGTAACAAGTCCAGATCTCTTCATAGGCTTAAATCGCATGTTTAATGTAGTAGCATTTGTATCTCCAGCTTGAGTGTCAAAACCTAAGAATGAAGATAAAGAATACATTGCTACATCATCTGCACCTACTGCATCTGAAGACCCACCACTTAAGGCTTCTTGAAAGTATAAAAATTTCTCTTGGTATATCATAATATATATATTTTTTTTTAAAAAGATTTAGGAAGGAGGTCTTTCCCCCTTCCCTTACCTATATTAATTATGATTTCTTGAATAATAAGAAACGGTTAGGAGCAAATCCTTCAAAACCACGTTCAGTACGGTAGTTACATCGTAACTCATCAACCCCACTAGTTTTGTTTTGTAGAATAGCACCACCAGTTAACCAGTGCTCCATTTCACGAGAGTATCCGTTAGCTGCTTTATATCGCATTCTTAACGAAGGAATCTTCTCACCAGATTTAGCATCACGTTGTGAATCCATAGGAATACACATTCCGTAACCATTGTAATTAAATCCAGCAGCACCTAACAAGTCAGGACGGTTAAATAGGTCGTAAGTTTTCTTGTGGAAAGTATAACCACCACGAGAGAACGAGTTGAAACCTAAGTTTAACGCCATGTCTTTGTTATTTGCAAAAGTACCATAGTTAGCACCACCTGCAGCGTAAGCACCTTGAGAAGCTAATAGGTCATCAATATCTAAAGATAAGTTAATACCAGCGTAAAGAGCCATCTCTTTTGCACCTCTATACTTATCTAAAGATTTAATAGCAGCATCAAAGTCAGCCATTGTAATCGCTGAAGAACCAAGATCCATAAGTTGACCTCTTGTTTCTATAAACTGTAAAAGACCCTCTGTAGTAGATAGTTTGTTACCACTACCGTCATTTGCAGTACCGTCAAACAAAGTACCATCTTCTTTTTGACCTACGATCATTGCAAGCTCAGAGTAATCTAAGAATCGTTGATGAGTGTCAGCCTCACCTTGCAAGTACCACAAGTAACCAGTCCCATGTTCAGGAGAGTTTACTTTTACATAAATAGCGTTAGTTGCTTCAGAACCTGAAACTACAAACGACTCTTTAATGATTTGACACTTGTTAGAGTAGTGGTGAACACGAGGTACAAGACCTTCTGGTTGATCAGTTTGTTCTCCAAAAGCATTACCTACAATAGAGAAAGCTGTATCAGCACCACTTCCCGCTAAAGAACCGTTAGAAACAGTTTTTAACGTTGCAGTTGTATCTGTATCAGAAGCTTTAGGCTCAGATACATAGTACATAACTCCAGACCCACCTAATAAAAGGTCTCCCTCTCTTAAAGCGTTGAAGTTATTCACAAGACCATCTGCTTGTATTGTACAAACGCCAGAACCACCTGCAATAGAACCTGTAAAGGTATTGTGAAGGAATGTTTCTTCATAGTGTTCAAAAGTTTGAGCTGTAGTTTCTTTTTTAGAACCCATCAACTCCATAAGTCCAGTAATCCCTTGATTACCGTATCGTTTAATCAACTGCTCGTCTACATCACGTTTGTGAAAAGAACCAGCAGTATTGTCTCCTGAAGCAATTAAATCTGCAGAAGATACATAATTAGATGTCATTGCTCTAGCAACGTTAGAAGGCTTTGCCTGTAACGCTACTGTTGAGCCAGATCCATCTGCTATACTTACTGTAGCCATTTTTTTATATTTTTAAATAAATAATAATTAATTTTCGTTTTAACCTAAAATTTGTTTTCTCAACATATCAAGAGTTGACTCTTTTCTCTGAGGTGCATCTTGTTTATCTTGTGTAAACGAAGGGTTCTTAATCTCATTAATTACGCTTTCTGTTCCTTTGCTTCTGTACTGATTAGCAACACCTCGAACAATCTTATCCATATTGTTTAAGATATACATATCAGTATTAAGAGCATCAAAGTCCCAGTTACCACTTTCATCGACATACTTATCAAAGAAGTTTTCTAGGTCAGAGTTATAATTTTTAATCTCGTTACGAGCTTCGTCATCAAGATTGTAAACATACTCCTCACCTTGGTCATTCATTTCAAATGATAAACCTTCAAGGTCATTAACCTCAGATTCCATTTGACCTAACCACTCACTTCTTTCTTCTTCAGATACACCAGTATCAAAAGATTCATCAGGTAGAGCATACTCCTCTTTTACCTGATTAAAGTAGTCTCTAGCTTCTCTAGCGTCCTTCATGAGTTGAACCTTACCAGCATTGGTTTCCCTATCACTATAAGCCTCTTTGTCTGTTTTGTATGTTGTCGCCATGTAATCACTTAACTCTGCATCAGTTAAGTTTGGGTTATCTAATCGTAGATACTCCTTCATTAAAGCGTCATCAGACACGTTGCTTAAATCAACCGTTTGAGTGTTAAAGTAATCTTGAACTGTACGACCAGTGTTTTTAACGTACTCATTAATAACTTGAAGCTGCTCGCTAGCAAAGTTATTGCTTTCTGTTTGTTCACCCGTTGTGCCAAAATCATCAAATGATGATATGTCTCGCCCAAGCTTTTCGCTAAGGTATTGTAAGACAATTTCGTCATCACTGATTTCTTCACCCTCTTCAGATTGACTATCGTAGTTTTCATCAACGTTAGTTTCCTCAGTATTTAAAGAACTCTCACCTGTTAAGTCTATAACGTTGGACTGCTCCTCTGTTATAGATTGAGACTCATCTGGTTGGTTTTCATCACCAGTTAAGTCTACAATATTTTGTTGGTTTTGTGGTTGTTGAACCTCTCCACCTAATTTTTTTACTAACTCTTCTCTTATATCCATTGTCTTAAATTTAACTTAGTTATTTTCGCAAATATAAACTTTTATTTTTAATAAACAAAATTATTCTATTGGACCTCTTCGGTCTTTTCTTTGTTCAATCATCTGGGACTGACTCATAGCAGACTGTGCCTGAATATCTTTTCTAGTTTGACCTTGAATGTTGGCAGCACCTTCTTTACCCATATTACCTAACTGTATCTCTCTAAGTCTTCTTCGATGTTGAGACTCCTCAAACTCTTCTTTTAATTGAAACTCTAATTTCTTGAGCTCCATATCAGCCTGAACTTTAGCTTGAAGTCTAGCTTGTTCTATTTGCATCTCAGCCTGCATCTCTTGTTGTTTTAATTGAGCTGCCTGTTGAGCTGATTGTTGTTGAAGTTGAGCATTTTGTTCAGAAGCCTGTTGAGCTTGTTGTTGTTGCTCTTCTTGATATTTTTTTCTTCTTAAGATAAGCATCTGATTAGCCATCTTAATATTTTTAATAGAACGAATCATAATAGCATCTTCGAGCCTAAGTTCTTTCTGAGCTATAGAGGCTTGTATATTTTGTTCCATTATTTGTTTTTCCTCTTCACTAGGGGACACATCTAAAGTTATACCAAACTCATGTATAGATAACTTTTTCATCATATCTATAGAGTGCATAGAGGTATCACCAATAACGTTAGTGTACATTTTATGTAAACCTTTAAAGTTAATAAGGTCCTGCATTCTAATAGTTATACTTTGAGATAACCTCCTAGTAACATTAAGGTAGGCGTCATTTATATCTCTAGTAGCATTATTAGAAGCTAATAAAGATAACTTCTGTACACCAACCAAAGCCTCACTAGATGGTTTAGATGCATCTCTAGCTTCGTTTACACCAGTCACATCTCTAATCATCTGCATGTTGTGATTATAAACACCTATAAGGGTATTAAAGTCACGACCTATACCATTTTCTAATTCCTGTATAGGCATAGCTCCAGTCATTTGACCTTCGTCATCTATACGTCTATAGTATATATTACCAGTTTGATCGTATATTTCTTGTAACTCTAAAGGTGTGAATGTACCACCATCACCTTTTGATACGTTCTCTAATGAACCCACCTCAAAAGCAGCACCCTTAGGTCTAGCTTTTGCAAGAACATGTTGTATCTTAAGGTGAGCTAACTGTATCTGATCAGCAAAAGGAATCATTCTATCTACTAAGGAACGACTCTTCATTTTGTATAAGTTTGGCTGATAAATTATATACGACAGCCTAGTGTCAGATAAGTTAGACTTAGGTCTTGGCATATCTTTCATCATAGCGTAATTAAACAAGTAGTCAGTACCTATAATGTACTTACCTGTGTATATTACTTTTACTGTTTGACCAATATCTTCTCTTTTTGTCTTAGAGTTTGTAGGAGCTTTGTAGTTAGATGGTTTTTTATTTACAGAGTAACCACCAAACTTGTTTTCTTTCTTTTCGTATTTTAAAGAGTGACTAGTAATAAACTCAGCGTCTAATATGTTTACACTAAATTTATCATAGTCATAAGTCTCGTTACCATTCTCATAGTAAGCTTGAGTTCCGTAATTAGTTGGGTTATTATTTTTACCAGCATACTCAGAAGCTATTTTTATATATTCATCTTCTGTAAACTCATCACCTGCTTGTTGTTTAAGGTCAGCAATAGTTATAGAATATATCTCACCTGCATGACGAATATTTTTAAAATCTGGTTTTGCAGAAAAAGATGTTATTAAATTTACAGGATCAACATGACGTATTTTTACACCTTGAGTTTTAGATATTTCTGTTTTAGCTGCACATAAACCTAAAACAACAAGATCACGAATCATGTATCTTTTTACTTCATCATAATCATTTACATCAAACGTATACTCAATAGCTTTTTCTAAGGCTATTTCTACATTTTGTTTGTAGTTAAGAGCCATAAACATATCAATCTCTTCTTTACTTTCTGCAATAAAATCATCTTTCATGAGTTTTGCACCAATCATATCCTCTGTGTTTTCAACAAAATCTTTTGTCAACATCTCCCCATACATCCTTTTTCTTTTCTCAAACCTTTCTTTTGCAGCTATAGGATCTACAGACCTAGCTTTCACATCATATTCCTGGTTTACCATACCATTAATAATAACGTCAACAAACTTAGGAACTATAGACACAGGAGTAAAATCTATATTAAGGTAAGAGGTGTCACCCTGGACATCAAGTAAGTCTTTGTATTTACCTACATCTTGATTGCCTTCAGCGTAAGACCTGTTACGATTATATCGCATCTTACGATCTCTAAAGTACACATCACCATTGTTATGCCACTCGTAATACATGGTCTTAAAGTATTCAAGACCATACGCTTTATCAGCTTTTTCTTCGTTAGTAGCTAAAGGTGACGGATACCCATTTAACTTTTGTTTATTATTACCGTAGTTCATGCTCTTATTCTTTTACTGTACATACCTTTATTGTTATATTTTTTAACAAAAGGTGATGAAGCTTTTATTTCTTTTTTAGGTTTAATATATTTTTGTGATGCTAATAAAGCCAGTGATGACGATATACTAGCATCGTATTTTGTTCTGTTATCTATTTCAAATCTACTCCAATCATCAAGAAGTGTGTTAAAGTAACATCTACCAATCTCTCCTGTACTAGCATTATAACCAACGTGGTCATATATATATGTTGCTATAGCTTCTGCTTGAGCATTTATAACTGCAGCACCTGAACCAGGTATACCCTTTGTCTTTTGCCTTCCTCTACTCCACTCTGTGTGAGTCATATCTGGTCTGTCCATTAAGTATTCGTAGTATCCTCTGTTTTCAAAATACTTTAATATTCCTACTTTATTATTCTCTACCAATATTTGACAGCCATAGAATACACACATCTTAATCATGTCCTCGTAAAATATCTCCGCCTTAGGAGGTCTATTAATATACTCACACACAAACTGCATAGACGCATCGCTTGCCATACTAAACTTATGGAATACATGAGCAGCAGCATCAGACCTTCTACCATCCGTAGTGGTATCATGATCATAAGGGTCACATCCTGCAACCAAAGCATCTGATCTACCAGGGAACTTTTTGTTATACCTAGATGTAATAACATTTTGGTTTTGAACTTCTGGAACCCAAGTAATTTCCCATTTACCCTTTCTGTGAGGTATCCATATAACCTCGCTATCTTGTACGCCATTCTTCCAAACAAACTCACCCCTTGTTGTAGGACTATTATTAACCTCGTTGTAATCCATCTGTTGATAGATTCTTTCGACATCAAATATACAACTTTGTGTGTCATTTCTAAATGCCTCTTCTACAGTAAATGGAAACTGTCTTTTAAATTCAGATAACGCTGTGGTATCATTCTTTAAAGCATCTCTTCTATTTTGTATATAATCTCTAGCTCCAACATCAACACTCATTTCATCAATACCCATTACAGGCTTATCTGGTGTATCTATAACACTGTAACCATACTCATCTATAAAACCCTCTAGGTTATCATAAGCAGGTATAAATAATTTATATAAACCACTCTTAGTTCTACCATTAAGATCTTTATCAACTATATTAGAGTCGTAAAATATATCCTTAAACTCTGCACCACCATCCTGTTGTTTGTTAGCAGTAGAACCCATCATACACTTTCCTACAACCTTTCTACCTAGTAGTAAACAAGTTTGAGTTACACTCCAGTTTTTCTTTATAGAGTTTTGACCTGTCCACTTACCTGCTTCATCATGTACGAGAAGTTTAAGCTTCATACCATCATAACTATTATCAGCAGTATTTTTCCAATCTACAATAGAGTTAAGTGCTTCAGACTTTTCTATATGTTTCTGATTCTTTGTTATTTTCTTAGCTGGTTCTCTAAATGCAAGCTCTACACGAGGGTTACTAGAACCATCTTGTATAGGCTGAAAGAAGAAAGGATAACTTCTGTATATACGAACTACTTTATCTGTAAACATAGATTTAGCATCAGCACCTGTTTTAGATAATAAACCAAAGTTGCTATCATATACTTGTGTAGCTAAATTAACTATTTCACTACTTGCCATGTATGAGAAACCACTACGTCTGTTTTTAAGAAAACACATACCGTAAGAGTTCTTGTCGTTTTTACACGCTTCCCAAAAAATAAAGAACGTCCTGTTAGCATCCCTGTAATCAGGATAACCAACATCTATTTTGCTCCACTGAAGAAACATATAATGAGACCCAGTGATATAAGTTGGAACACCATTGTTATAAAACCATAAGCCATCTCTTCTTCTTCTAAACTCCTCATCTATGTAATCTACATAGTCTGTAGCATTTTCTCTTGTTAGTCCCTTTGGTATATCTTGCCTAACCCACTTTTGTTTTTTCTTAGGCAAGTTATAATACAGTATATCTTTTTTATATCTAGGCTTTTTAGGTATAACTATATTTAAGTCATCAAACTCTAATACGTCACCCTCACTACCTTCTATTAAATATACTTTATCATTTTTTTGCATACCTTTCAGCAAAAGACCCTTTAAAGTCTTTTTTTTCTTCTATTAAATTTTCACCTTCTTTAATTCTATCTTCAAGATTTTTTATTCCTAAAAGAATTTCTTGACAGTCCTCGAAGCATTCTCTTTTTGCTTTTATAGCTTGTCTTCTTTTAGCATCATCTTCTTCTATTAAGGGTTTACTAATCTCTTCTATAAGAAGATCTATAGCTCCTTTACTTGCCTCTATTAATCTTTCTAGAGTATCAAGTGCATAATTATTATTCTTCATAGACAGCTAGAATATCAAAGTTTCTCATTCTAAGTAAAGACTCTCCATTTATATCCATGTCATACTCAGAGTTCTCACTAAAAAATAATCTATCTCCTTTCTTAACCCCCTGATCTTTCATCCAGTCATTTATATATACAGCGTGACCATGGAGTTCTACATCAGAAGCTGAACTTTCTAAAAATATACCAGACTCACTTTTTTCAGCTTCTTTATGTTCTTGTTTTACAAAGTTCCAAATACCTATTGGTATCATTTCACCATCTCTTTCAACTAAATATATTTGACTTGAATTAGCCTGATAGACATCTTTGTCATTAATATATTTTACTTTATTAGCATCTGTTGCAACAAAATGGTGAAACCAAACTTTATCACCTTTTTGTATATTTAAATTATTATGTATAGGTGTTTCATAAACCACTCCAAATTGTCTTGCTAATTTCATTGGATCATAAGACGTGTCTCTATACAACTCAATACCATTTAAGTTAATAGTATCTTCAGTTTGCTTTACCACTTCTATCCAGTAAAGGTCTTTAATTGGCTTCATATTTATTTATTTTAAATTTACTTAACTTCGTACTCTTCTTCCAGTACTGCAGTGTTATACTCTATAGCTGTAGGTTGAGAGAAAAACCTTTTCCAAGGTCTTGAAAACTCCTCTACATCTTTCTTTACATATACATCATACACCACCTGTTGATGCTTGTACCACGCAGCCTCATCTTGTATTATGGCTGTGACTTCTAGTGAACCTCCAAGCATCTTTTGACCTACCTGATAAGTCAGTCCTTGCTTTAAGTCCCCTATTGTTATTTTTCTTATAATAGGGTTTATTGCTTCCATATTTATTTAATTTAAATTTAATTATACTATATTACTCTTGAGATTCTTACATAATGAACATGAAAAGTATGTACAGATGCTGATAAATTTTGTATACCTACATAAGGTAATAATGCAGCAGTACTAGTCATTGCTAAAGATTTTGTTGTTGCTACAGATTGAGTCGCACCACCTGCTGTTGCAGTTGTAACTAAACCATGTTGAACACCATTTACAAAAACACTAATTTGTCTGTTTTCATCAAAAGAAATTTTTAATTTAAAAACAGTGCTAGCAGTAACTGTTATTCCTAAATCTGTTATAAAATCAGTACCTGCTACACTGTATATAAAATGAAGGTTAGCATTAGTGGTTAAAGTTCCTAAATCATCATCTGTAGCGTATAAAAAATAAGCTTTATCATCATTATCTGCAATAACACCACGATCTGTACCAAGATTGAGTCCAGCAAATATAGCTTGATTTGTAATAGTTGCACCAGTAGAAAAACCTATATTAAGATCTATTTGATCACTAGGTGTAAAAAGTACATCTCTCCAAGGCGAAACATTACCTACAGTACTATTATTACCTAAATTAGATCTTTTAGGTCTAAGAATCATTTGATCATTATCTAGGCTTCCAGTAAAAAACTGAACACCTGGTTTAGATCCACCGTATTGTAAAAATTCATCTATAGAGTTAGTACCAGATATGCACCAATTAGGGTTAACTATAATATGAGGATCTATTGTAATTTGAATTGTAAATGTCATACTAGCAATATCCACTCCAGTATTAGCTATTCTAATCTTACAAGACCCATCTGCTACATCATAAGCTGTTACAACAACACTAGCATTATCAGCTATAGTAGCACTAGTGTCAACAAGAATAGCCTGCACATAAGACTTAGAGTATATCATGTTACTGTTAAATGTAAACTCTTGAGAGTCATTAGCAGCTAAGTCATTAGCTACTGTAGTAATTCTAGCTAATTTAGTGTGACTAGTTACAGCATTTGTTGCAGATGAAGCTTGAGTTATTTCAGTTTCTTGTATATCTTTATAAGGCATATCTTTAAAATACTCATCAAGATGATACCTATCATCAGCTTCAGTTAAAACACCTGATATACTAAGGTTACCACTTTGATCTAACTTCATTGTATTAGCACCATTAGTACCAAAAAACATAGAGTTAGTAGAGTGGTCGTAAGTTATAAGACCTACATCATTATCATCTACATCCCCAAAGAATATATTACCTGATGAAGAAGATCCTGATAAAATAGATAAACCTGAATCAGATGAGTTTTCTAAAGTTAGAAGATTTGCAGACGTGTTAGATGTTACAGATCCTGCACTTACAGACATTACATGAAGTAAACCATCAGGAGCTAAACCCCCTGTACCAATACCTACCTTTAAAAACTCTGCTTTATCTGTAGACAAATTCATGGCAACTGAGTTACCAGCACCTGTCTCCACAGAACGTAAGTTTGTGTCTGTTACTTCAGCAGCAGTTTGTATTAAATTTTTATATGTAGATGATATTGACTTTCCTTTTAACGTAGACATCTTATTTTTTCTTTATTTTTTCTATAGACCTACCTGCAAAGTAAGCTCCATATACTGTTATTAATAATGTTTGATATATGGGAATATAACTTTCTTGAATTACAAAGTCTCCTAGATTGCCATCAAACATTGACAAAACTACAAAAATTGCAGTTAAAAATATACATATAAGTGGTCTAATGTTTTTAGATAACCAGTTGTCAGACTTCATGTCAGCCTCCCAACGTCTTGTAACTTGTTCTTGAGCTTGAGACTCAGCCTGCATAAGAACTTCTTTCATAGCTTTCTTAGCAGCCATAGCCTCTTCTTTTGATGTAGATAGATTATCTACAACATTACCAAGTTTTTCAATTACACCTCCACCTAAAAAACTTAACAGCTTACTCATACCTCTGCAAACTTATATTTAGTTCTCCCCTTGTCATCTTTGTAAGCTTCAAGGACCTCACTTCTATTATTATTTTTCTTTAAAGATATATGTATCCAAGAGAAGTCAAACTCATTTATCATTTGATCAAACTCTAGACCTGAGTCTAAAATCCAATCATAAACAAATTTATTATTCATTTTCCCATCACTCCAGTACTGCAGGTCCAAAGCTTGAGCTTTGCTATGCTGACTGCGAGATGATCCACCAATAGCTTTATTGAGTTGCGGACTGCGATAACCACTACTAATACGAATAGGACCAATACCGTCCCTAAGAGGTTGTATGAGGTTGTCAATAAGGTTTTGCATGTTTTCCAAATGTTCCTGAGACATCTCATTTTTTATTCCCAATCTTTTAGCTGTGTTACTGTGCTCAATCTCTGCACGAGAGAAGTTTTTGCTTAGTTTCATAATTCATTTTTAAAACGCTTCCATGACTATTTCATCTACAGAGTCTTGTACTTCTTTCTTAGTAGCCTCCATAGTCATCATTATATTTGCTTGAAATCTTTTTACCTCTTCGTTGTTATTTAAAACAAGTAGCGTAGGTACTACTACTATCTTATACTCTTTTGCCCACCTAGAGTCTGCTGCAATATCAACTCTCTTTGTTTCGCAATCAGTTAACTTAGTTAACCAAGAAACTTTATTGGCATCATTAAAACTAGCATTAAATTCTACTACACATAAACCATCAGGAAAATCTTGTCCAAAACTTAAAGTTGGTAGTAGTAGAAAAAATAAAACTTTTTTCATAACAATTATTTTAATTGGTCAATCTTATCTTCCATCCTCAGCATTTGTGTTTTTATTTCTTTTACGTCATCTTGAGTCGTCATAATCGTTTGTCGGATGAGTTGATCTTTCATATCATACTCCATTCGAGTAATTTCTGGGTCTGGAGGTAGTGGTAATTTTTTAGCCTCTGCTATGTCTCCTTGAAGTACAAACCAACCACTAATTACTGCAGCCATTAAAACACCTATACCAGCTAGTGTTTTTAAACTTACCTGTACTGCTGTGTCTTCATTTAATTCTTTTGCCATTTTTAAAATATTACATAATTAATTCCTACACTGAAGTTGTGCCAATCTCTGTTCCAATATTTATTATATCTTCCTTCCACAAATATACCTAAACTTTTGTTAAATCTATAACCAAATATTAAACCCCCTGAATAATCAACCCACTGACCACCATTATACTTATGATAAGAGTATGTGTTTTTAGTGTCTAAGTGGTATGGCATAAGGTTTCCCCAAGTATGAAACCAAAAATCTTTTGTAAAATGATAATAGTCTAAACCTAAAACAAAAGAGTACTCAACAATACTAGATATAGAACTTCTTTGTTTTTCTACATAATTATTTATAACTTGTGGTATAACAACTTCTTCCCAAACAGCTTGACTGTTTGCTACAACATCACCACTAGGTGAAGAGTATTCTCCATCTAGACTAATAGAATACCCCTCTTGAAGAGCTAGGTATGTATAATGAAGAGTTCCATTATCCAGCACCCAGTCCTCTAAAGGATTAAAGCCATAAGGTTCGGCAAGTCTTTGCACAAAACCCCCGTTAAAAGAAAGCTTACCGTCCCTTATCTTTAATCTAAATCTTTCTGAAGCCTCAAAGTACTTTATATCAGCAAAACCATCTTCAAGATACTCTACCTTTGTTACCCAACTATTCGCAACATATCTTACAAAGTGATGTTGGTTTGTATAGTTAACACCTAACCGTCTTACAAAATCAGCCTCGAATAAATATTCAAAGCCAGACAACCGACCTAATGTTGCTGCGTCTGAGTACGAGTTCTCTGTACCGTTATAGAATGTGTTTGCTCTATTCTCGTATCCAAATCTTTTTATCTTTCTAATACCTATAGACATACTGTAATCAAAAGGAGTTTCAATAACTTCTTCTTGTAGTGATCCTGAGGTAACTGACCATACTTGATTGTCAGACAAAGACGTACCACCGTTTACAGCAGCATAAAATGTAGAATACTTAAATATATTATGTAAGCCTTGAGATAGGCAGGTAGTTGAAATAAGAAAAAATAAGGCTAGTAACTTTTTCATTTCTTTAATACTTTTGTTGTGTTAACTCTACCTTCGTATGTAACCTTAAAAGTATATATACCCGTAGGCAACAAGCTTACATCTAATTGATTCAATCCTTTGTGTGTTTGATTTGTTTTTACTTTTATAACAAGTTTACCTGTCATGTCATAAGCCTTTAAAGACACAGGTCCATTCGTTAATATGTTTAACACGTCTCCCATAGGATTAGGGTACATAACTATGTTGTGTCCTCTAAGTAAATCCCTTGTATCTAACGGACTATCTCCACTACAATGCCAATATAGTTGTTGACATTTTTCATCCCAACTATTATTGCAACAATAAGGGTCTACCATGATTACCCAAGAATAACAAGTGTCGTTTGACCAGTATGGAATACCAGGACCACCAATACACCCTGCGTCATATAAGCAATCATAACTATCTGTGTTAGCAAAAGCATCATAATTGTATGCTGTATTGTCCATACATCCTTCTATAACTTCTAAACAATTATCATTACTTGTGTTAGCTATAGAGTCGTAATTAAAAGCTGCAGAATCTAAACAACCATATATAACTGGAACACAAGAAAAGTCATCTGTGTTTGCCCCCTCACTATAGTTAAAAGCTTCTGGATCTGTACAGCCTAGTATAGTTGTAAAACAAGCTCCATTATCTACATTAGCATTAGGGTCGTAGTTATCTGCATCAGGGTCCATACAACCAAAGTACAAGCAAGACTCGTCTGACGTATTAGCTAAATCATTATAATTCCAAGCATCTACATCCATACACCCATATACATAAGGTTGACAAGAATCATCGTCTATATTAGCTAACGAGTCATAGTTAAAAGCTAATTCGTTTGTACAACCTTCAACTGCAGCAATACAATATCCATAATCTGTGTTAGCTAGCGGGTCATAATTAAAAGCTTCAGGGTCCATGCAACCCTCTACTACATCTATACAGTAATCACCACAATATGGCAGGGCACTATACACATGCCAGAAAGGTGGCTCAAAAGGTTGTAGTGCACCTGCACCATTAAAAGCGAATGGATTAGCTCCTCCTGATATTAATAAGTCTAAAGCGTCATTGAATAAAAAAAAAGAGTTATGCATAGTCTGAAACTCTAACTCTTCTTGTGGGACCTGTGGTGGTCCAATCTCAAAGTATCTAATCTGGACAGACATATCTGTTCTTAAGTACAGCCACTTTACTTCTTCATATATTCCAGGACCTAATGTATATACTCCAACCAAGCTATCTCCTTGAGTAATAGCTAGTTGTGAGTCACCCCAACCATCACCACCAGAATCATTTAATACTAATCTGTATTCACATACAGGGACTATATCATTTAATGTTGCTAAAGAGTCGTAGTTATAAGCGTTCCAATCTATACACCCAACAATGTGTTCTGTTTCACAGCTACCATCATCTACCTGAGCAAAAGGATTAAACTCCATGTAATTATTATTCATACAGCCATACTCTATTGGAATGTCACAGTGTTCTAACTGTATTACTCCTGAGTAGGCTACAGAACCAAAATCTGCATCAGGCAGTTCCCATACAACATCAGGGCTACCACAAGGCTCTAAGTCTCCAAGTATAACAAAGCCACCATCGTCATTTTGATTACCCATAGATCCAATCATCCCATCACCATAAGTATCACTTAATATAAGTTCTACACCTGCTTCAGGCACGCATAATTGATAAGGTATTGTTGTGTTTGCTTGGTCGTAAGAATACTCTCCAGCTTGAACGCTTTCAACTGGTTGACCTGTAGATATATCGGTAAGAATCCATCCTGTCTCTCCAGGATACTGATCTAGTGTAACTTCTAGTAGCATTTTAGCTTCACCATCGCTACACTCTATATTAGCACACCCACCATTATCTATTTGTGCTAAAGGGTTGTAATTTATAGCTTCTGGATCTGTGCAACCTATTACTGGAACTTCACAAGAGTTGTCGTCTATATTAGCTTCAGGTACAAAATTTGAAGCCATAAAATTCATGCATCCATATATAGTGTCTACTATAGCTATAGGGCAGTCTCCGTCATCAAAGTTAAACTCAGGGCAGTTAAAGTAAATATCATTTCCATTCCAAGAGTAAGCGCCATCATCACAGAAACCATCACCTATCCAACTTAAAATCTCAGAAGCGTCATTACCAAGACAGTCTACAGGACCATTTGGCATACTATCTACAGGTAGGGGTATAGGTTGGGATTGAAGGTTCAATGATATTAAAAATAATATCGGGGTAATTTTCTTTAGCATTTCCATCGTCTTCGTGCTTTGCAAATTCTTTTATTTGGAGTTTTTACACAACTAATGTTATGCATTTTCATTTGACCTTCAGATCTAGAAC
>Ga0181411_1000448_pt1 | contig 14940 bp, 13 predicted proteins | sample 34SPOviralmetaG_FD_130114 | JGI IMG/M metagenome (GOLD analysis project Ga0181411, IMG submission 130114) | Marine viral communities from the oligotrophic San Pedro Time Series (SPOT) site, San Pedro Channel, CA, USA - 34 SPOT_SRF_2012-07-09 | ecosystem: Environmental > Aquatic > Marine > Strait...
TCCTTTAGATGTTTACGGAGTGGCAGGAGGTGGTAGCTTAACCGATACGATTAAGCTTAATCACAATGGTAGCTATTATACTGTACTAAGAGCTGGCGCCGGTGGTTCTATCGGTCAAAATAAATTTGCTATAGACATTGTAAGAAACAATTCTGTGGTTGCTACTCCAATTCTTTGCTCAGACGGCGATGTCACCACTCAAATTACTACACACGCTGCGGGATCCGTTGGTCTGGCAGTTCACGGCGCTGCTTCTCAAACAGCTAACATCTTTGAAGTGGAAGATAGCTCAAGCAATGACCTGCTTACTGTTGGTACTGTTGGGGTTGGAGTTGGAGTAACTACAGCAACTGAAGCGCTGGATGTAAGCGGCAACGCTAAAATATCCGGAGACATTAAAGTAACCGATGGTGCCAACATTGAAATCGGAAGTGGAACTGGAGACCTCTCATTTAACACTGACCAACTATTTGTTGATGGAACAAATGAGCGAATTGGTATAGGAACAGCAAGTCCCGCTGCATATCGTTTACATGTTAACGGAACTTCTCTTTTTACGGATGTATTAAAAATTGGTAGCGGGGGGAATAATCAGGACGGAGAATTAAAAGCTAGAACCATTAGACTATCCAATGATACCGGCAATTCCACAGCTAAGATTTTCTCCTCAGGTTCTTATGACAGAGATCTCATTTATCATGCAGGCTCTCACGACATTCGTTACAATCAGTATACAAGATTAAAGCTGGATGAAACCGATATCATATTTAACGATGCTGGCGCTGACGTAGATTTCAGAGTTGAAGCAAGCGGAGAGGCTAATGCGTTATTTGTTCAAGGATCTGACGGATTTGTTGGTATTGGCGTTGGAGCGCCAACTGCAGAACTGGACGTGTCAGGAGACGCTAAAATATCTGGAGACATCACACAAGGCGGCAACGCAGTTCTGGACGCTTCTTACTTTACTCCACAAACTCTTACAGACGGAGCCACCATCGCTTACGACGCGAGCAACGGGGTAAACGCTAAAGTAACACTGGGCGGAGACAGAACACTCGCTGCCATTACGAACGCAGCAGAAGGACAAAGTGGAAGCCTTACAGTTATTCAGGACGGCACAGGAGGTCGAGCTTTAACTTTAGATTCCACCCAAGTAGACATGCTTGGAACACTGGCTGACATCGCTGGAATGGGCGCTAATGAAGAATGTGAAATTGCTTGGAGAAAAACTGACTCAACTAACTGTAAATTCTGGATAACAATTCCTGCATAATGAGTGGTATAGCAACGCAGCCTGGTATGTTTATGGCAAGTGACGAAGGAATAGATCCGTCGACTCTTAATCCGTATTTGTTTTTTCGATCTTCGGCCGGAGTTACCGGTGATATTGTCTCTTCGGGCCTTGTTTTGCACGTAGATGCTGGCAATGCGAATTCGTATTCTGGTAGTGGAACAACTTGGACCGATTTAAGTGATAGCGGCAATAATGGAAGTCTTGAGAATGGACCCACTTATAACTCTGATGATGGTGGGTATTTTGCTTTTGATGGAACCGATGATTTTATACAATTTCCTGATGACATAACATCTTTAACTGAAGCCACTTTTATAGCTTGGATTAAAAGGGACGGAAATCAAAGTTCTTGGCATGGAATTATATTTTCCAGAGGCGACGGAGGAGGTACTTCGGGTTTAGGGTTTCGTAGTAATACTAATGAAATTGGATATCATTGGAATAATCAGTATTGGGGTTGGTCGAGTGGTTTAACGCCACCTGATGACGAGTGGTGTATGGTAGCAGTTTCAATAAACAGCACTTCCGCTACGGCCTATTTATGTCAAGAAAGCGGTATAACATCCGCAACAAACAGCGGCGCTAGTCACTCTTCATCTAATTTAAACAATTTAGTTATAGGTAGAGACCCGTACGCTGCCGACAGGTCATTTATTGGAGATTTAGCTATTGGTCAGATTTATGATACAGCGCTGACATCCACAGAAATTACCCAAAACTACAACGCGCTCAAAAGCCGTTTTGGTATATCAACAACAACAACAATGGCGGTGGCTTCTTGGGATCAAGTAACCGTCTCTGGCGGAAATCAAATTGATAGAACACTAGAACAAAGTGTTTCTAATGATCAGCCCCAACACGACAGCACCGACAATCATATTACCTTTGATAGCAGTGATCATTTAGACCTTGTTTTATCTGGCACGGTGGATGATATCACTCAGGCTGGTGTTTTGTTTGTTGCTACAGAACAGGGGATCTGGGTTTCGGAAATAAATAATTCCGCACTTGAAACATTTGATGCGATTGGACCTGATGAAAGTCAGGCTTTATCGGCTGATGTTTATGGCATTGCTCTTTTGCCCACCACAATTACTCAAGCGGAAAGAGAAGGCGTTGTCGCATGGTTTCTAGGAAATACATCGGCTGAAAAGGAAACGGTAACTTCTTTAAATTACTATCGGTCCGGACAAACTTCAATGGTTAAATTTTACGCGGATGGTGTTGATACCTCTTCTGTAACTTCTATGTTTCAAACCTGGTATAATTGCAATAGCATGACAACATTTTCGCTAATTGATACTTCTTCCTGCAGCAATTTTAGTCAGGCTTGGCGATATTGCTCTGCGTTAACTTCATTTCCATCTATTGATACTTCAAGCGGTAATGGGTCAGATTTTGTTTATACTTGGGATAACTGCTCAAGTCTTACTTCCTTTCCTGCGTTAGATTTTTCTGGAGCAACTACCTTACTTCATACATGGTATAATTGCAATAGCTTAACTTCATTTCCATCTATTGACTCTTCTAACGTAACTGTTTTTCAAAGAGCTTGGAATCGCTGCGGATCACTAACTGCCTTTCCTTCGATTGATGTTGATAAGGGAACCAATTTCTATGAAACTTGGTATGCTTGCTCAAGCCTTGAAGACTTTCCGGCAAACTTTTTTGATTCATGGAACCCAGGTACACTTGTCAGTTCTATCTTTTCAAGGTGCTGGGAAAATTGCTCGAGCCTTACTGTTTCAAGTGTGGAAAACATTCTTGTTTCATTAGCCGCTTCTGGGGTATATGCGACCGACAATGGCAGCAACGTAGGATATACTTCAATCTTGGCCGATGCGGTAATTGATATTGATTACGACGTCTCAACTGGAAGCCTGACTTCAAACACAACTTCTGCTATTACAACACTCAAATCGCGTGAGTGGGGTATTACTATCAACGGATCAGCTCAATAAATATTTACAATTATACCTATTCATGAAACATCAACTTATTCAAATCGACCCTTTAAAGCGGGTTTCAACTCCTATTGGCGGATTCCCCCCACTTCGAAACGTTTCTGAAGGTCAGGAAATAAGCGCTCCTGACGGACATGCCTATGTGCCAGTACTAAATAAGCCAGCCGCTACGGCCGGGAAAAGAGCGGTTAAAAAACTTACTGAAGAAAGCGACGGATGGGAACTGGTTGATTTTAACGAGCCTCCAATTTCAGAACCAAAGATTAAAGTAACTCAGCTGCAACTTCGTTTAGCAATTTTGCAAACCGGCATTATATCCCTAGATGCACTCGACCAAGCAATTGTTTCAAAAGGACCTGAAGCTGAGGCGCGATGGGATTATGCGCCAACGATTCCTATAGATCATCCGCTGGTTTTGGAATTGGCCAACGAATTAAACCTTGGCGATGAACAAGTTGAGGAGCTTTTTAAAACGGCCTCATTAATTACCTAAAATATAAACACAATAAATAAAAATATGAGCATCCCTATTATTCCAGCAGAAGAAACAATCCCCGCCGAAACAATCGAAAAGCCCACACTAAACGGGGTTTTTGTATCTCATCTACGATATCAGGATCAAACCGGGGACTCTAAGTCATGTTCTGTGACGTGTCATTACATGAACGGAGAAAGTGGAGAAAAAGATTACGACCAAAAGGCGTACGTGCTCCGCACAGGAGATCTGGACGCTCTCATGGCAGAGGTTCCTGAAGTCGCGAACGCATTTCAGGTTTTTACTACAGCTCTTGTTGATGCGCTTCCCGCATGGATCGAAAATAACAATGTTGAAAATTCTCCTGACGAATAAACATGAGCAAAAAGGACGACATGATCACCGCGTTGCAGAAGAATCTGGACGAGGTGAAAAAGACTTCTGAGGAACTTGCCACAGTTGATTCTTTGATTGGTCCTTCTGATGCCCAACTCATAGACGAAACGGAGGAAGATTACCGTTACGCACGAGATCGAATAAAGAAGCTTATTGAAACATCTGAGATTGCAATTGAATCAATGGCATGTCTTGCTTCGGATGCCGAACATCCACGTGCATTTGAAGTTCTTGGTACACTTATTAAGCAGGCTTCTGAAATGAACCAGCAATTGCTTGATCTTCAAAAGCAAAGAAAAGAACTTGTTCAGACCGAGGATTCTAAGTCCGGCGAAGGTGGATCAACAACCAATAATGCTATCTTTGTTGGAACCACATCTGAGCTCCAAAAGTTTCTTCAGGGATCAGATAGCGAACCGATCGATCTTTAATTGATTTTAATTATTATATCGGAATTCGCTGTTGATGTAAATCAAAAAAGCGAAAAGTTTTAATGTCAAGACCCGATTCATACAACGGAAACCCCAACGTAAAAGCGGACGGGGTTGAACAGCAATTCACAAAGCACGAGATCAACGAATACATCAAGTGTTCGAAAGACGTGGCATACTTTTGTGAAAACTACGTAAAGGTTATCAGTCTTGATTCGGGTTTGGTTCCCTTTAAGCTTCGGGGATACCAGCAGAAAATGGTGCAGCACTTTGGCGACAACCGTTTCTCTATTGTTCTTGCTTGTCGTCAAAGCGGTAAAAGTATCACATCTGTTGCCTGGCTTCTCCACTACGTTATATTCAACGCGGACAAAAAGGTTGGTGTGCTCGCTAACAAAGGTGCCACAGCTCGAGAAATGCTCGGGCGTTTAACACTCATGCTGGAACACCTTCCGTTCTTTTTACAGCCTGGATGCAAGGTTCTTAACAAAGGTAGCATTGCCTTTAGTAACAACTCAGAGATCATCGCATCGGCAACAAGCGGTGATTCAATTCGCGGTCTTTCGCTCAACTGTATTTTCCTTGACGAATTTGGCTTTGTTAACAAGGCTAATGAATTCTACACCTCAACCTACCCCGTTATTTCAAGTGGTAAGGACACCAAGGTTATTATCACCAGTACGCCAAATGGTGTTGGTAACATGTTTTACAAAATCTGGGAGGGCTCAACACAAGGAGCTAACGAATTTAAACCCTTTACTATCCGATGGCGTGAGGTTCCAGGTCGAGACGAAAAATGGAAACAGGAAACCATTTCCAACACAAGCGAGCTTCAGTTTAAACAGGAATTCGAATGCAGCTTTATTGGTAGTTCGCAAACGCTGATTGCATCAGATGTGCTGCTTGGTATGCAGGCACAGGTTCCCTTAAAGACCCAGCACGACATCAACTACTACGAAGAGCCAATCGAAGGCCACGAATACGTTCTTTGTGCTGATGTTTCCAAAGGTCGTGGACAGGATTACAGCACATTTTCTGTAATAGACATTTCACAAAATCCCTTTAAGCAAGTTTGTACATACCGCGACAACACCGTTTCTCCGCTGCTGTTTCCAAACTTTATAGTACGAGCTGCCAAGATTTACAACCAAGCTCTTGTTATTATAGAAAACAATGATGCTGGTATGGTTGTTTGTAACTCAGTTTACTACGACCACGAGTACGAAAATACCTTTACCACGAGCACCGTTAAGAGCAACGGGATTGGTGTTACCATGTCTCGTAAGGTCAAACGTATTGGGTGTTCCAATCTAAAGGACCTTATTGAGGATTCAAAGCTTCACATAGTAGATCCAGAAACGATTTCTGAAATGAGCTCCTTTGAACCAAAGGGTGACAGCTATGCTGGTAAGGATGGTACACACGATGACTCCGTTATGAACTTTGTTCTTTTTGCGTGGTTTGTCAGCACGGATATATTTGAAAGCATGAGCAACACACAGCTCAAGGACCTTCTTTACCAAGAAAAGCTGATGGAGATGGAAGAAGATTTGCCACCGTTTGGATTTGTAGATTCCGGTAACCAGGTTCCAGAATCATTTGAAAAATACGAAGAAATGGTTCAAGACATTCAGCGTTGGAGGTCTCTCTAAAACCTAAAAATCATAAATAGATTGTATTGAATATAACCTTATTATGTTTAACTTATTAATTACACTGAAAGGATAACACATGGGATTTTTAGTATCACCAGGTGTCGAGGTCAAAGAAATTGACCTTACAGACATCATTCCGGCTCAATCTACCTCCATTGGTGGTTTTGCTGGTTATTTCAGATGGGGACCAATTGGAGAATTGGTTACCGTCAGTTCGGAGAAGGACCTCGCGAGAATATTCGGAGCACCCTCAACAGAAAACGCCACACTCGAAAGAAGCTTCCTACAAGCTGCTGGATTTCTTAAGTACAGCAACAACTTGAAAGTTTCTCGCGCGAACGCAAACGGATCATTCAACGCCGTATCGGATTACGACGCCTCTCCTGCAGAGGAATTCGCAATCAGCTCGGTTACAGAACTTGAAACCAACCAAGCGGCTCTTAACACAGCTGGCGCACACATCGTAGCTCGCTATGCAGGTGCACTCGGTAACTCGCTTAAGGTTCACGTTGTTAACGCATCCAACTACGTCTCACAAGATGCATCGGTTAAAGCCGCTCTTCAATTTACACCAGCAACCACCGATTGGGCAGACGCTCTCACAGGTGGCACCGCAGTTAACGACGAGGTTTCGATCGTTGTTGTTGACGAAGACGGTGAATTCACTGGTTCAGCTGGAGAGATTCTTGAAGTCCACGAAGGACTTTCTATTGGCCGCAATGCTAAAAACCAATTTGGCGAATCGAACTACTGGGCAGACTTTGTTAATACTAACTCCTCCCTTATCTTCGGTGTAAAGGATACAAACTACGACGGCTCTCCAAGTACTGGCGATCCTGAGATCACTGCAGCCACAACTAACCTTGGAGCAATTTCTTGGCTCAACGCTGGTACAGCTCTCAGTCTTGCCGGCGGTGCAGACGCTTCTTCGTTTGCTTCCTCAACCGTTTCCACAGCTTTGGATCTCTTTGAAGATTCCGAAACTGTTGACGTTAACCTTCTCTTCGCTTACGAAGACGGTGACGACACGGTTGATTCACGTCTTAAAACTATTGTTGATACTCGCCGTGACTGCGTTGGATTCATTTCCGCACCAATCACTGTTAAGGATCAAACCTCTGACGCTACTAAAAAGAGCACAGTTACTACTAAGTTCGACGCAATTGGCTCCAGCAGCTACCTTGTGTTCGACAGCACTCCTGCTTACGTTTACAACAAGTATCGTGACGCTTATGCATGGGTTTCACTGTCCGGTCATATCGCTGGTCTTTGTGCATCCACTGACGATGTTGCTGATCCTTGGTTCTCACCTGCTGGTCTTAACCGCGGTCAACTTCAGGGTATCGTTCGCTTGGCCTACAACCCCAAGCAAGCAGATCGGGACGAGCTTTACCAAAAGCGTGTTAACCCCGTTCTTACGCTTCCTGGACAAGGCACCGTTCTCTTTGGAGACAAAACTGCTTTGACCAAGCCAAGTGCGTTCGATCGCATTAACGTTCGCCGTCTCTTTATCACTATCGAGAAAGCGATCGCTACTGCAAGTAAGTTTCAACTCTTTGAACTTAACGACACGTTCACTCGCAGCACTTTCCGTAACGCCATTGAGCCATTCCTTCGGGACGTTCAGGGTCGGAGAGGTATCACTGATTTCCGCGTTGTTTGCGACGAAAGCAACAACACAGGAGAGGTGATTGACGGCAATCGATTCGTGGCTGATATCTACATCAAGCCTACGCGTTCGATTAACTTTGTAACACTAAACTTTGTCGCTACCAGAACAGGTACTGCGTTTGAAGAATTAGTCGGCCGATAAGGTCTAGGAGTATAAATAGAAACATTAGGATAAACTTATGGCTACTACAAACACAGGCATATCAAAATTCAAATCAAACTTTAGTGGTGGCGCACGCCCCAACCTGTTTGAATGCAGAATTGAGTTTCCAGACAATAACCAACTTCTTAGAAACGAAGCTCGCTTTTTAATCAAAGCTGCATCGATTCCGCCAAGTATTATTGCTCCGATCGAGGTACCATTCCGCGGTCAAAAGCTCAAGGTTGCTGGAGACCGTACATTCGAACCATGGACAGTTACCGTTATTAATGACGTTGACTTTAACCTCCGTGACGCATTCGAAAAATGGTCCAACCGGGTTAACAACCACGAAGCTAACGTGAGTGACGACGCAGTTGTTGGTCAACACCTTAATTACTTCCGCAACATGGAAGTGGTTCAGCTTGACCGCGATGGAAACGAAGGAGGTGTTAAAACCTACACATTCGTTGACGCGTTCCCAACAAACGTGAGTGAGATTGAATTAAACTACGAATCGAACGACGCTGTGGAAGAATTCACAGTTGAGCTCACGTATCAATACTGGACAGCAGAGGGAATTACTTCCTAAGCTCGCCTCAGTGTAAAGAATTAGAGATTATCTCGGAGGTCCAATCCCTCCGGGATAATTTTCTTCATATATAATATTGTATGAAAATATTTGGAATTGACATCTCAAAGAGAATTAAAGACGAGTCCAGTGACGAAGAGGAAAAAGTTTTGCCCTCCTTTGCACCACCCGTTGAAACCGACGGAAGTCAGGTTATTTCAGGCAACAGTACAAGTGGTTACTATGGCCAAGTTCTTGATTTGGACGATGCCAGCGTTGGAAACGAGCGAGACGCAATTCTCAAGTATCGTGCTGCGGCAGCACAACCCGAATGCGACACCGCTATTTCGGACATTATCAACGGAGCAATTGTAGCAGACAGCTCCAACGTTCCGATCAACCTTTCGACCGACAACCTCGACATCCCAGACAACGTTAAGGATCTGATTCGAGAAGAATTCCAAAACGTCTGCAAATTACTTTCCTTTAACTTCAACGGCCAGGACATCTTCCGCCGCTGGTACATTGATGGTAAACTTTATTACCACCTTCTCATTGATCCCGATAACATTAAAAAGGGTATTCAAGAAGTGCGGATGATCGATCCGCTGAAGATTAAAAAGATCAAAGAGGTTAAAACCAAAACTGATAACGACACTGGTGTTAAAAGCCATTATGTGGCAAAAGAATACTTTCTTTACAGCGACAGTTTGGGATCAAGCACGAATGCTGTTAAAATCGACCCAACAAGCATTGTTTATGTTCCCAGCGGTAACCTTGACGACAGCGGCAAATTCGCTGTTTCATATCTTCACAAAAGTGTGAAGCTTGTTAACCAACTTCGTATCATGGAAGATGCGTTGGTTATCTATCGTATATCCCGAGCTCCTGAGCGCAGGATCTTTTACATTGACATTGGTAACCTTCCAAAAGGTAAGGCCGAGCAATACGTTCAGGGTATCATGAGCAAGTATCGTAACAAACTTGTTTACGATGCAACAAGCGGTGAGGTCAAAGATGACCGCAAAGCCATGAGCATGTTGGAAGACTTTTGGCTTCCGCGGCGAGAAGGTGGACGAGGTACAGAAATTACTACCCTCCCTGGCGGTGAGAACCTCAGTCAGATTGATGACGTTCTTTTCTTCCAAAAGAAACTTTACCGCTCACTAAACGTTCCAGTTGGTCGCCTTGATGTTGAAGGAAGCCAATTCGGAATTGGTCGAGCAAGCGAGATCAGCCGGGAGGAAGTTAAATTCCAAAAGTTTATTAACCGTCTTCGTAAGAAGTTCTCCGTTCTCTTTATCGAGATGCTTAAGGTTCAATGCCTTCTTAAGAACATCTGTACAGAGGGTGAATGGCCCGAGATCCGTGAAGCAATTACAGTTGACTATATAGAAGATAACTTCTTCTCGGAGCTCAAGGACTTTGAAATCCTTCGCGAACGTATCACAATGCTTGAACAGGTACAACCATTCATCGGTCAGTACTACTCTAACAAGTGGGTAAGAAGTAAGGTTCTTAACCTTTCTGACGAGGATTACGAAAGAATCCAGGCGGAGAACGAGGAAGAACCTCCTCCAGAAGACGAATTTTAAGAAATAAAAGGACGATATTAAACATCGCTTAAAGGTATAAAACATATAAATAAAGACATGAGCAACACTCAGAAACTAATTGACGCTATCTCTTTGGGTAACGAAGAGGATCAATCCGCGGCGTTTGCTTCGATTATGCAGGACAAAGTTCGAGCAGCAATTGACGTTAAAACAATCGAAACCGCTGAACGGATCTACAACGCACCGGAGGCAGAAACAGTTACTGAAAGCAAAGAAGTTGAAGAGATTACTGAAGCTAAGCTCGAAGTCCCTTCCGATGAAAAGGATATGAAAGCATTTCTTGATAATGCTAAAAAGGTTCGTGCAACTAGTAGGGATTTCGTTAACAGCATGAAATCTTTGGATCTTAAGGCCTTTGGCAAGTTTGATAAACATGCTCGCGACCACAAAGATTTCAAAGACGCTTATCAAACGGGTTATGACGCTGGTATGGGAAACGATCTTCCAAAGGGCGGTGGCCTTGAGGGTAACAACCCCCATAAAAAGAATACAGTCGCGTATCACCTCTGGATGGATATTGCCGGGCAAGGAATGGCCGACGCATAATAAAAAATAGATAATTTATAAAGATGGACTATCATAGAAAATCATACGACAGTTTGGCCAAAGCCGCCGAAGAAATCTTTAACCGGGCGACTGAGGTCGAAGCCGATCCAGAGCCTCTCGTTGAAGCAGATGTAGAAGAAATCTCAGAGGAAGAGCTTGAAGAATCAGCCGATCTTCTTGTTGAGCGTGACACCGCATTGGTTGACATGATCAAGTACTCCGGTGCTGTTGGTCTTTTTGCTAAAAAGGTTGCAAAGGTTATCACTGACGACGACGAAGCTGCTCTTTTCCCCACTGGTATGGTCACCCGAGACGGTGTTGCGATGCAAGAAATTCTTTTGAATTACATTGCAGACAAAATGGGTACAAACCCAAAAGAAAAATTCGGTCCTTACTTTGACCGCGTTGATCTTGTTGGCCCAGGCAGAGAAGGAAAGACCGCTCTTCGCGGTGCTCTTGATCCTCGTAGAAAATACAAGATTAAAGACCTTATGAAAGCTTTGAAAACATTCAAAGAAGACGCATAAAAGAATACCTACTGTAAACACCACTTATGAAGTTAATCACCGAACACCTAGAAGACCTTCAATACATTACCGAGGAAAAGAACGGTAAAAAAGAAACGTTTATCGAAGGCATCTTTATGCAGGCCGATAAGCTAAATCGTAACAAAAGGGTTTATCCAAAAGCAACTTTGGAAGCTGCTGTTAAGCGATACGACAAGGATTACGTTCGGACTGGTCGAGCGGTTGGTGAGCTTAATCACCCTGAAGGCCCCACAATTAACCTTGACAAGGTATCACACCGAATCACGGAGCTTAATTGGAGCGGATCAAACGTAATGGGCAAAGCTCTTATCCTTGACACCCCAATGGGCGGCATCACAAAAGGTCTTCTTGAAGGTGGTTGCCAACTTGGTGTTAGCTCGCGAGGCATGGGTTCGGTATCCCAAAAGAATGGTGTTACAACTGTTAACGAAGACTTTATTCTTGCAACAGTTGACATCGTTCAAGATCCCAGCGCACCATCCGCCTTTGTTGACGGAATCATGGAAGGCGTTGAATACTTTTTTGAAGGAAACGAAATCGTTTCCCGTGCGGCTGAAGAAGCTAAAGCTGAAATGGACAAGCTTACAGCCGCCAAACTAACTTCTTTACAAGAAACTCTTTTTACAGATTTCTTGAAGAAGATATCATAAAGAATTTTTATATTATGGATGTTTTGATTACAGTATGGGAAATTAATGACTAATATGAGACTGGGTAATAATACCCCTCTCCAAACAAAATAGAAATCAAACATGGAAAACACAGATAACCAAGAAGATATTATCGAGGATATCGTTGAGTCCGACTTGCTTTCTCTTGAACAAGGAGAGGTGGAGGAAACCGTCTCTGAAGACGTAGAAGAGATTGCAGAAGCTGGCAAGAAAACTACATCTGAAGCGGAAGATTCCGAGCTGAAAAAGGCGAAAGACGAAGAAGGCGAAGAAGAAGACGAAGAAGAAGAAGTTGAAAGCGACGACTCTGAAGAAACCAAATCGGACGATTCCCCCTCAGAGGAGGAAGACGAAGAAGAGGATGAAGAAGCTGCAGGTGAGCCTGAAGCTGAAGAAGATATGGAGGAAGAAGTTAAAGCTGATTCAGCTGACGACTACCTCAAAGAACGTCGCGAACAACGCGCAACTAAGCAGGAAGTAACTGAAGAAGCTACTGAGGAAGTAACCGAAGAAGCTGAAGAAGTTGCCGAGGAAGTAACCGAAGAAGAAGTGGCTGAAGAGGCTATTACTTCCGAAGACCTTACTCGTCTTGTTGAAGAAGAAGAGGGATTAACCTCCGAATTCAAGGCAAAAGCTGCTCTTATTTTTGAAGCCGAAGTTCGCACTAAGGTTGAAGAAGTAACCGAAGCTCTTGAAGCTCAGCACGATGCTAAGCTTGCTGAAGAAGTTGCTGCAATTAACGAAACACTTAATAATCAAGTTGACGCTTATTTGACTTACGCGGTTGAGGAATGGATCGGTGAAAACAAGGTTGCTATTGAAAGCTCCCTTCGCACCTCTATTGCCGAAAACTTCATGAAGTCTCTTAAGACTCTATTTGAAGAAAATTATGTTGAAGTTCCTGAAACCAAGGTCGATCTTTACGACGAACTTGAAGAGGAAACTGCTCAACTTAAAGAAGACGTGGCTAAGTACAAAGACATCGCTGATACCCTTGCCGATCGTGTAGACGATCTTAACAGGGAGAAGATCCTTTCCGAAGCTACTAAAGATCTTGCCGAAACCCAGTCTGCTAAGCTTCTTAAGCTCGCAGAAGGAGTTAAATTTGACGGAGAATTCACAAAGAATGTGGAAACTCTTAAGAAGTTCTACTTCACTGGAGAAGGCGAAACACTAACAGAAGAAACTCAGGAAACTGAAGAAGAAACTGTTGAAACCATCATTGAAGGCGCAGACGTTGAGGAAGAAACTTCCGAAGCACCTGCTGATCCTCAGATGGCATCATACATGGAAACACTTGGTCGTCTCAAGAAGAGCGCGACCTAATTACATTTCCCAACTTAACTCAAACATAATATAGAAAAATGTTTAAATCAGAAGAACTAGAAAAGAAGTGGCAGCCCATTTTGGAATCTGCCGACGCTCCTGCTTTCGCTGACAACTATCGTAAGTCCGTGACCGCAGTCCTCCTTGAAAACCAAGAAATCGCTGCTCGTGAAACAGCTGCTCAGGCCAACTTCCTCACAGAGGACCACAACCTGACAGGTGCAGTTGATCGTTGGGACCCAGTTTTGGTTTCCCTCGTTCGCCGTGCTATGCCAAGCCTCGTTGCTTATGACATCGCTGGTGTTCAGCCTATGACTGGTCCTACCGGTCTCATCTTCGCGATGAAGGCACGCTACTCAACTGAAGCCGATCAGTCTCCTGCTTCTGCTCACGCAAGTCACGCAGGCAAAGACAAGATCACAACAGAAGATGACGAAGCTCTCTTCGACACAATCGATGACACCTACTCCGGTCCTGCAGTTACAGCACAAGCTGAACTTGCTGAGCCTGCTAACATGGGTTTCACCATCGAGAAAACATCTGTTACAGCTAAGACACGCCAGCTCCAAGCTGAGTACTCAATGGAACTCGCTCAGGATCTTAAGTCCGTTCACGGTCTTGATGCTGAAGCTGAGCTTGCTAACATCCTGTCTACTGAAATCCTCGCTGAAATTAACCGCGAAGTGATTGCTAAGATCAACGCCGAGGCTCTCCACGGTGCTGCTCAAGGCGCTGCTCCTGGTACATTCGACCTTGACACCGACGCCGATGGCCGTTGGGCGGTTGAGAAGTTCAAGTCACTCCTCTTCCAAATCGAAATCGAAGCTAACGAGATCGCAAAAGGAACTCGCCGTGGTAAGGGTAACTACATCCTTGCTTCCAGCAACGTTGCTTCTGCTCTTGCAGCAGCCGGTGTTCTTGATTACACACCTGCTCTTAGCACTGACCTTAACGTAGACGACACTGGTAATACCTTCGCAGGTCTTATCAACGGACGCCTTAAGGTTTACGTCGACCCATTCGCTGCTAGCGATTACGTTACCGTTGGTTACAAGGGCTCCAGCTCTTACGACGCCGGTATCTTCTACTGCCCTTACGTTCCTCTCACGATGGTGCGTGCGGTAGCTGAAAACACATTCCAGCCAAAGATTGGTTTCAAGACTCGTTACGGTCTTGTTAGCAACCCGCTTGCTGGATCTGGCTCTACCGACTTCAACCCTTACTTCCGTAGGGTGCTTGTTACAGGTCTCAACGTTGAGCACAGCTAATACAATTAGTTAAAGTTGTCCATACCTTAGTTAGGACGACACCACTGAAGGGGTTACTCGAAAGGGTAACCCCTTTTTTGTGCACAAACCTCTTTTCCGCGCATAAATATAATCATGGCTATTGACAACAACTTATTACCCACCAACGGATTTAAGGTTCTTATTGGAGGAACCGGGGATTACCCCAAAACGAATTTATTTGCCGTGGGACTTACATTTCCTGGTATAACCAATGCTGAGGTTGCATCGCCCTATAGAAATAACGAGGGCTACGTTCCTTCTGAAACGCTTGTTTACGAACCCCTTTCAATGAGGTTTATGTGTGATGAAAAGATGAAAATCTATGACGAGCTTTTTGGGTGGATGAAA
>Ga0181411_1000451_pt1 | contig 14871 bp, 31 predicted proteins | sample 34SPOviralmetaG_FD_130114 | JGI IMG/M metagenome (GOLD analysis project Ga0181411, IMG submission 130114) | Marine viral communities from the oligotrophic San Pedro Time Series (SPOT) site, San Pedro Channel, CA, USA - 34 SPOT_SRF_2012-07-09 | ecosystem: Environmental > Aquatic > Marine > Strait...
TACCTTTAGGCGCACTGCTAACCCCAGTAAGCGTTTGCCCAAGCTTAGCATCACCTGCACCAAAGAGAATAGCGTATAGAAAAGACTTAGCCACACTCCTATTACAACCAAGAACAGCAGCATTCCGTGAATGTTGATCCCCATTAACCACCAGGTCTGTGTAGGATTTGTCTCCCACGTAATGACATAAACCACGGAGCTGATTCCCAGCACTATCCGCACCAACAACCCTATAGCCAGGTTCAGCGATGAATAGTTCCCTAAGCATTCTGCCATACGCTGCGTCCACTGCTGGTAGGTTAACGATAACCTCGTGACGGCATCTAAAACTAGGAGTACCAATAGTAAACATCCTACCATGAAGACGATAGTTTCCTGTGTCATCTTTCTGAATCCTCTCTAACCAAGACTCAATGGTTGCTTTACGGTTTTTAATAGTATAGTACCTATCAATTAGCTTACCTTGCCTACCTAGTTTTGCTAGTGAGGTTGATGTAAGCTTAGGTCCTGTACGTATCCAGTTACCTGTATGTCCTCTCTTTACATTCCAATCATCTGGTTTCCAGCCAATAGTTAGCAGCCATTGTTTAACTAACTCCATGTTACTCAATGTTACTTTTTCTATTTTACTTCTTTGAAACTCCTGACCAGGTTGTATTGGAGGATTACTTGATAAAGCATCTTCACCTATCACATTGTTACCTAAGTACTCAGATAATATTCTAGCTGTTGTAGCTGTGTACAATCCTTTCTTAGTATACTTAGCAATCTTAGGTGCTTTATCTATAAATACTTTTGTCATACCTAGCTTTGGCTCAATAATACTTTCTATCTTATTCATATGTTTAGTCATAAGTCTAAGATTTTCTTGAGCTTTACTTAGATCAAACAGCCATCCGGTCTTCCGTACTGTACCTTCGAACTCAGCTACATCATGCTCGACTCTCAAGCCTTTCTTGATTAAGTCATTGATTTCTATAGCTTTTTGCAGTTCAGCTAATAGTACTTCATAAACCTTAGTATTTAGTTTTACATCTTGAATACAGTAATCTATCATCCGAGGATCGTATGTCTTAAATCCATCAGCTGCCCATTCACTGTTATCCATTTTCTTATAGCCAAGATAATTACCCCAGCCTGCCAAACCATGTTTATGAGATCTATTAAATTGTAGTGTTTGGCTCATAACCCAGGTGTCTACTAGTCTAGTTTTAGGAGACGGTTTCCAACCGTAAAGTTTATCTAACGCCATTAAGTCAAACCCAATAATGTTATGACCGATTAGTGCAACTGCATTGCTCATAAAGTCTAGACCGTTTTGAATGTCGGTAAACGTGTATAGCTTTTTTGTTACAACATCTTGGCATACTAATACGTGGCATTTAGTCATATCTTCTAGGAACCCATCAGTTTCTATGTCAAATACTAATTGCATTAATAATCCTTTCATTGATTATATTTAGGTAGCGCGGTGTATACCGCGCTCCTTAGGTTATTTATCTAATTCATCTTTATACTCTTTAAGTCTAGCTTCTAACATCTCAATAATTTTTGAGTCTGCTTTACGCGCTTTAAGTATATCAACTTCTATCTTTAAGTGATTGATATGATTGATTAATTTACTTCTGCTCATAGTCTGGTTCGTCATCAACGTAATCCTTTCGCAAGAAGTAATGTGTGATACCTGTATTGTTTGTATGATCTGGGTCAACCCATTCATCAGGCTTTATCATATCAGGTAGGCCTAAAGGATTAGGTCTAGATTCTTTTTCACCTGGTTCTTTACTCATGTTAGCTCGATGTACTCTATGCCAAGCTGTATTAGCATCGACTTGTAGTATGTCTAATGTGCCTATTGCTATTACGCAAAGATCAATCAAGCCATCTACAATATCATCTGCATGTCGGTATTTAATAGCTTCTTTGGTTTCGTTTAGTTCTTCATCAAGAAACCTCATACGAAACTGTAAGAACTCGTGCAAAGAATAGTAGTCTTTCTCTGCCAGCCTTCTCTTTACCCACGCATGCACCCCGAATTTGAGGTGCATGTCATGAATGTTCTTAGGCCAGTCAATATCGCTATCTACTTTAGACCATTTAGCATTCATATCTTTCTCCTGTTTTAATTTCCATAACATCCAATCATAGTATCTTTCTGGTTCACGCATATCTTAGATCGCTGGCTTTATCAGACGATCCTAATATACCTTCCATGTCTCTAATAGGCATAAACCTTTTGTTGAAGTCATTGCTTTGTCTATTAACACATTTCCATAGTACGTTTCTTGATTTACTAGGATACAATGGTGCGAATAAAGTTGCAAGGTAATTTGTATCGTAGTACTCACTAAGCTTTGAGTATAGTTGCTTTGTGTTATCATCAAGCTCATGCTTGTAGTCTTTTTGTGAAGCAAACGTACCATAATGATCTACGATCTCAAACTTTTTTGCTTCTAATAAAGCACCAAACGCTTTGTAAGTCATTTCATTTACGTGGTTCTTAGCTGCTCCTACCTTTGCATCATAACATGGTGTTGAGAAGTAGCATGTACCACCTTGTACTACTACATTGGCTAGCTTATCTAATATTGCTATGGCTTTTGAAGGCTCAACATGCTCAAGCACCTCAAGACAAACACTAACATTAAAGCTATCTTCTATAATGTCGGTTTGCGTAAAGTCTACATTATCTATTAAATGTGGCTGAAACGTAGTGTTATCAAACATTTCAGGTATCTCCATCTTATTATACTCGATACCTACATAGTTTCTTGGTGCCATCCGGTTTGTCATTAGCATCCTAGCTAACGGCATATCTTTACCACAACCTACGTCTATTATGTCGGCTTCTTTATACTTACCACCAAGGTTTAGATCCTTAGCTATCTTAGTCCATCGTAAGCAGTGAGCTATATAATCTCTATGTATAAAGCCTCTAGCTTCTGCTTGATCTATACTTAGGTGCGTGTTATCTATTTCTTTTCCTCTAGCGTTAGCCATTTATAACTCCATATACTATTGCGTTTAATATTAAGGTTGCTACTACTACTATCATCATAGTAAGCAACAATGATTCTCCTTCATTCATGACAAAAATTCCTAAACCATTTACATTGATTGTTATCTCGGCAAACTCTTTCGTGCTTGGCGGTTTCCCAACAGTCAGACTTCCATGGGTCTGTATATTTCTTTACTAGTCTATCCCATGTATCGTCTATAGTCATTAGGCCTGCAAGTGGTAACACTAGCATTAGCATTACCACCCAGAAGAAAGCCCAACCAAACCCTTTGTTGTGGTATGGTTTCATGTATTAATACCTTTCTCCTCATAGTATTTACCTACATGGTAAGCAGCAGCTTCATATAGATCAGTTAAGTTATCGTTTAAAGTATCTTTAGAAACCTTAGCATCTTTCAATGCATTTATTAAGTCGGTTGCAAGATCAGTACAAGCTGCATCATATCTTCTATCAACTAAGTTTCTAGTTCTTTCAGCTTGTTTTTGTAGCAGCTCATGCTGTGAGGCTAGTATAGTATCCATAGTCTCAACAATTTGCTTTTGTAGTTTAGATTCACCTAAGTTTTCAGCTTGCTTTATGCCTTCACGAACTAAACTAAATGCGTTTCTATATGCCTCAGCTACTGCAGCATTATTGATCTTAACCGCCTCCTGCGCTAGATTATCTAACGCATCGGTGGTTTGCTTAAATGCTATCCTTATAGAAGGAAACTTTAATAAATTATTATTCATCGTATGCTCCTATTTCATATGCTCCTATATCCTCTAACTCGTAATCAATAGGTGCTTCTACTGGTAAATCAATCAAATGAAAATGTCTTGGATATATATGTAAGCTCTGAGCCTGCCATACAATCTGGCCTGGTTCGTATCCAAGATCTTTACACAATCTACGCAAGACGGTACGTTGCCAGAACAAATCATTTATGTAGCCAAACACAGCATCATTAGATCTCATTTGTACTACAGCATGTATCAATGTACCTTTAATGTAATACGTTACTGCATTAGTACAAACAAAATCATTCTTACCGTGTTCTCTGTATCGAGTATGCATATCTTTATTTGTATAGATCATTGTAGCTCTACGTGAGTGAGGGTTTTGTTTCAGCTCCCTAAGTACGTACTCATATTGACTTCCGTTAAGAGCGCTATACACGAGATAGCCATAATTAGAATTAACATTGCCTTTACGATTCGCTGCATACTCTTTCCAAATGACTGGTATTTTTCCATATTCTTTCTTTAACTCCCTAAGATTTAAGCTGAGTGTATCATACCATCTGACCTCAGCTTCTTGATATTCGCGATTCGGTTTACCAAATATTGTCGGTTCTGTTGCTAAAAAACTAGCACCTATGATCTCAATGTTACCATCGGGTTGTATCTCTTTATCTTTATACATATCAATAAATATTTCACGTATATCTTTTACGGTGTTGACCATTCCACTACCTTTCCTGTGTTCCATCTCTTAGCTTCTTCTTCTGCAGCTTCTTTAGTATCAAATAGTTTTATAGGTGTTTCAACACTCCATATCGAGCCTTCCTTGACGTACTCAGTTCCATCATCGAAAGGCTCTATTACTATTGCATACAGTATCATTCAGGAAAATATCCTGGTGGCTTATCGTTTACAAGCTCCTCATTTTCTAAATGCTCTTGTTGTGAACGTCGGTTTAACCAAACAACACAACGTGATGCGTAATTAATTAGATCTCTAAGACAATCATCAGCACTGTCAAAGTTTACATCACCTTCTTGTTCCATTACAGATCTAAATCGTAACAGCTTAGTGTTCAGCATAGTATCAAATGACTTCCATCCATGCGGGTAATAGTCATCATCACATACTGAACCACCTTGGTAGTCTTTACCTTTCTTTTCCATTAAGGCTGCACACTCTCTTAGTACTTCTATTGCTTCATGTAAGTAAGTTTCTTTTATCAATGTAATGTCTCCTTTACTACGTCTTCTGATATAACACTTTGTTTAACGCATTCGCCAAGTAGTCTGCTAATAGTATTCCATTCCATTTTCTCAGATCGGTATACAAAAATAGCAATGGCGAGCAATACGCCCGCCACTGCAAATGGATCATGTTCTTCTTCTGTTAACTCTACTACAGTCTGCATAATACGTTCATGAACTTTATATGTAGGATTTACTGTCATACCGCTGTTATCTCCTCTAAATCTTCACGGTACTCTTTCATTAGATAGGCACAGACTTTATCCCACGTATCATATGTTTCGCCATCACAATCCACTACCACTCCATCGAATTCCTCATCATCACAGCATACGTGGAAATTACTATCCCATTCTACGCTACCATAGCAGTGGATCTCTCCGCCATCAGGCTTTTTATACACATGTTTATCGTTCTCTTGCGTTGTTGTATTGTCTACACTCATAACATTTCTCCATTATTCTGTTGTTATTCGTAGTATCTAGCTAATTTATCTGCCACATACCAGATGATGTAGGCCAATGCTGCACCACCTGCTAAACTAAATAATATAAGACTAAGCACTTTGTGACACGTGATAGTCGTTTACATACACGTCATAATGCGTAGCTTTATCTAAAGGTAGGTAGCAGTCATAAGCTCTTGGATGTCTGCCATCCATCTTGGCCCACATAGTTCTTGGACCTCTACCCATCAGTCTAACTCTCATTTTAGTTCCCCAACCCCTCTCGCTGTTCATAAGCTTTACGCTTTTCTTTAGCTCTATAACTGCAGGATCTTCTCGGTTTGTTACAGTAAACTTATAACCGCTCATTGGAAATCTTTCTTTGGTTACTCTATGTAATGCTGTTGTTGCTTTTTTCATGTTGCTATTCTCCTAATTAGCTAATTCAAAGTTTTCTTGCAGCTGTTCTTCTCGCTTGGTATTCATCCATTCTTGTAAGCAAGATACTGCGTCTTTCTTATCGAGGTTAAAGTCGTCTACTAGATACGTACATGCGCCAAACATATTGCATTCGCCGCTTGCTCTAAGGTTATCAAGGAACTTAAAGCATTCTTTCTTATAGGATTTGGTAAGGTTTCTAGGCATTATTCCTCCACATTGGTGAATCATCTATTTTCTTTTGGTCTTCTTCACTAAGGTCTTGGTATCTTACATACTTAGATACAGGTAAATCAACTAGGGTAAACAAGCCACCTAATCTACCGAACTCATCTACTGGGTATGTCATAGCTTTATACGGAACTTGTTGAGCTTGGGAATCTTTTGCCTCCATACTTACCTCCTCTTTCTGGTATACAATTGGTTTCTACTAATTTATATTTAGGCAATACCTTTAGAGCGTCTTTATACATTTGACTCATACGAGATATGCAATGCTCTATAGCGGTATATGGTCCTCGGTTGTCTGATAACAGTATGCACTCAGGTCCTTTTACTGCTAGATGACATATGATTATAGTTGCGTATATCATTTAGTTTCTTTCGCTTGCTGAGCATACTCATCTATGATAAGTTCTTTAAGATACCACTCAGCTTTCTTAAGATCATTTATGGCTTGACCCTTAGCTCGGTAACGCCATATATACTTCATGATATTACCTTGCAGGTAGCCTTGGTACCCATCTCCTGTTGCTGCTTTAATTGCTTCAATACACTCAACATCGCCCTGCTTGTAATGCGGTGGGCTGTTTACTATTAGTTCATCAATCGTCATAAAGTCTTTTGCTACTGTCATTAGATTCTCCTTAATATAAACGGGCACCTAGCCATATGGTAAATGCAAATGCTAATACGGTTATTATTACAAACATTACGACCTTTCTTCTAAAATTATAAGCCCGCCTATGGCTATGGCTAATACTATATAAAATGATAATGACATCGGTTCACTCCAAGAATAAGTCAAGCCCCGCGCCTTACGGCGCGAGACCTGAGTTGAATCAGAATACAGGTGCTTCTTTGCTTACTTCAGCAGCATCAACAGACTCAATGGCTTCAAAGCCCGCTGTTGGTGTATACTCTTTAAGCTCAACTACCTGCACTGCAGTCAATGAGGTTGCAATACCTTTTCTACCAGGTGCTTCATACTCATACTGCCATAGGTTGACATTAACTTTGGTACCATTACCTATGTTATTGCCATCCATTGGTTGCAACTTTGTATCGACAATCTTAACTGGTGCGTTAGGATTACCATCAGCTTTAATGCCTTTACGCTTTAGGTTTACATTAGACGTAGCTGCATCGTCTTTGTCTTGCTTTACATTAAGGCCGTAATCTCTAAGTTCTTGGACTTTAGCCGGATCAGAGGTCTGTATTACCATCTCCCATTGTTTACTACCGAATGGGTTGACGGGTGCGTCAGTACCAGAGATACGACAAAACTTAGCTGTAAGGTCTTTTATGATTAAAGAACGAGGATATGTACTCACGATATTTCTCCTTTAGGTTAAAGTTATTTAGGTAGCGCGATGGATATCGCGCCTATAAGGTGTACTTGTTGGTTACATAATGATCTACATTAAGGCTATTAGAGACTATGTCTATAATCTCATCTACACCTAAGGCTACATTATACACGGCAAGTACGTAGTCAAATATTTCTTCATGTTTCATATCGGTCTCACTATAGTTTGAATTAATGGAACTATGGCTTCTAAGATCGGCGGTAAGAAGAACACAATGATAAGTAAAGAAGCTGCTACTAGCACACCGTTTACGACGTCTACTAATAACAACATTAAATCAAGGAACTTGTACATGGCAATATCTTTCTATAGTTTATATTAAGGTAAAATTATGTATATAATTTTATTATACGGTATACTCTATACGGTATATAGGTGTTTAAAGCCCGCCCTGCCCCCTCTCTAATAGGGGACAGGACAGACCACACCAACGTCTTTTACACAGGCTCCGGGAACTGGCATACATTTCCATATTCATCCAGGTCACCACACTTGGCATTACGGAACCTTTGGTACTCTTCAATATCCTCATAGGCACGTGAGACATTCCAATAATCAGGACACATCTCACGGAAGTCATCTTCAGTAAAATGCTCTTCATGACCCCAGGTTAGTCTTTGGCGTTCCTTATCACCAACCATACCATGCATCATTACAAAATGGTTTAACCATTCTTTATAATGGTAGGTTACAAAGGTCTCTACACCACTGGGTGAGGTTTGAGGACTATACACTTTATTTACAATATCGGATATTTGGGTTACGGTACGTAGGACCCTATCCTCATCAAACATCAGGGTTCGAACAAGCTGTTCAGCGATGGCGTGACCCGTACCATCAAGGGTTTCTTTCATCTTATACATTATGGTTACCTTTCGTTGGTTATATTAAAGGAAAATTATGGATATAATTTTATGGCGGTGGCATCATGGAGGCCTCGGTGGCCACAGGGATCACCCAATGCCCATCCCAAGACGGCCCCGGTCCCCGGTCGTCGGTTTGTTTACAGTTTAGCAATACGGTCGAAGATAAAAAAAGAGGATTTAGGAGGCACTATAGGATTAGTATAATGCCCCCTTGAGGAAATAATTTAAAATGTAGATGTATTAGAATCTGGTGTAGTTAAAGGAGATTCTGGTGTGGAAGGAGGTGAATTTAAATTATTTGTAGGTTGATTTAAAGGTAAAGATTGATTAATAGTTTGATTAATATTATTTGGATTATTAGGAGTAGGTTGTATATTAAGAAAAGAATTAATATGTTTGTGAAAGTTAGTATGAATAATATTAGTTTTAGTATTAATTAAAGTATAATTTAAAGAGAATTGTTTATTAATTAATAGTTGATTGTTTTGTGGATGATTAAAGAAATGATATAGATTTAATATTTGTTGTGAATTATAAAGTGGATTATTAGAATTAAAAGTATAATTTGACATTGTTGATGTATATATTAATTTATTAGATGTAATATATTTTATTGTTGATGTTAAAAGGAATATATATATATTAGTATAGGGATTTTTGTATATGATTATAAATGTATAAAAATATATATATATTAAGGGAAAATTATGAATATAATTTTTGAAATAAATAAATAATGAGCGAAGCGAATAAAATATAAGAGAATAGATAATGAAGAAAGGGGGGTATAAAATATATATGTAGTATATATATATATAATATTTTTTCCTAAGTCTCTCTTAAGGAAGTGCCTCCTATTAGAGATAACAATTGGTTAAATTTAACCAGGAGGCATAATGGTTCTCTACAATGATCCCTGCGATGATGTAGGCGTGAGTGTTAGCGATTGGATAAAAAGGATTAATAATGAACAAGAAAACAAACAAACAAGACCTGATAGTGCTAGGAGCAGTAGCTATAATAATCTTGCTAGCTATTGGGGTTCATTATGGACAATAGAAGAAAACTCGAACTTGTTAAAGAAGCAACAAAGCGAAAGCTCTTAACTCAATATCAGACAGACTTTGAACAGTTTGCAAAACAACAAATCAAAATAATTACTAAAGATGCTAGTAAAGGATTTGTGCCATTTATATTTAATGAAGCTCAGCAAAAAGTAAATGAAGCATTAGAGCAGCAGTTGAAGGAAAAAGGCAGGGTTAGAGCTTTAATACTAAAAGCTAGACAACAAGGTATATCTACGTTCTGTACTGCACGTACAGCTTGGAAAAGCTTTTTTACCCCTAATGCCAGATCAGTAGTTATGGCTCATGATAGTGCTACTTCTGATGCTTTGTTTGCTATGAGTAAAAACTTGTTTGACCGAATGGCAGATGAGTTTAGACCTAAGTTGCTGGCTTCAAACGCAAAGGAGATTAAGTTTGAACACAATAATGCAGGTTATAGATTATATACTGCGGGTAGTCCTGAAGCCGGTCGAGGTACTACCCCTACGATTGCCCACCTTAGTGAAGTGGCCTTTTGGACTTTTGACGAAAAGATTCTTGCCGGATTATTCCAAGGTATTTCTCAAGCTGAGGGCACTGAAGTTATATTGGAGTCGACAGCCAACGGTGCAAAAGGGGAATTTTACAGGTTATGGAAACAAGCTGAAAGAGACTATGAGAAAGGTGGTACTGAGTACATACCTATCTTTCTACCTTGGTATATCACTGCTGAATATAGGAGAGAAGCTCCGGAAAGCTTTGAGCCTACTGAAGAAGAGTCTAAGCTTATGGATAAACATGGACTGGACTTTGATCAGCTATATTGGAGGCGTCTTAAGATTGCTGAGTCGGGTGAAAGAAAGTTTTTGCAAGAGTATCCGACAACTGCTGAAGAAGCGTTCTTAGTTAGTGGTAGCGGAGTCTTTGATACCGGTAAGCTAGCTGAACTTGAGGCTGTGCCTTACTTAAAGAAGATGAAGCTTGACCTTGATTCTAAGTTCTTTGAGACTACGAGTGAAGGTGATATAGAAATATACGATTACCCTAATCACGATATAGGTTACGTTATTGGTGCTGATGTAGCACTAGGCGTAGGAAAAGATTATTCTGCTGCTGTAGTTATAGATGAGAATAGGAATATAGTAGCAGCATACAGAAACAATAGAATAGATCCTAGTAAGTTTGGAGACTTTTTGTTTTATCTAGGTAGGTATTATAATAATGCTTTGCTTGCTGTTGAGTCTAACTCAATGGGTATAGCAACACTACAGAAGCTAGATGATATGTCATACGTGAACTTATACAGGCAAACTAAAATATCTAATATATCTAACCAGGAGGGCGATAGATTAGGTTTTAGAACAACTACAGCAACTAAGAGTACAATTGTCGGGAACCTTAAAAACGCTATTGAGAACGATGATGTGTATATACCTAGTGCTGATATTATACAAGAACTAAAAGATTATATCGTAAACGATCAAGGTAAGGCAGAAGCAGCAGCTGGTTGTCATGATGATTATGTCATGTCTTTTGCTATTGGACTAGAAGTGCTGCGCTCACATTACGATCGTATAACAACCAACAAGGTTCCTTGGAATCAGAAGTTTACTGATATAGAACAAGATGACACGAGGTGGATATGATATTAGAAACAGCATTAATGTGCATGGCAGCAAACGTCTATCATGAGGCAAAGAACCAGTCTATGCTAGGACAGTTTGCAGTAGCACAAGTAGTAATGAATCGAGTAGAAGACCATAGATACCCTAACACAATATGTGAAGTAGTTAAGCAAGGATTAACATATAAGAACGGTAAAGTAGTATTAGGTAAATGCCAGTTTAGTTGGTATTGTGATGGTAAGTCTGATGAGCCTAATAGAGACAGTAAAGCGTGGGGTAAGGCTATAAGACACGCATCTATAATAATGGGTGAAACTATTAATCTAGACGTAACCGATGGAGCTACTCACTACCATGCAAGCTACGTTAGACCTGCATGGGCTAAGACTAAAACTAAAACAACTAGAATAGATAGGCATATATTCTATAGATGGGAGAAGTAATGGTAAGTTCAGTAGTAGAACTGATGGACGTATCTGGAACGGACTTAACAGTAGTAAACGCCGCAAGAGTTTCTTTTGCTAAACATAAAGATGCGTTTGATGAGAGTGATGAAAAACTTATTAAGTATCTTGCTAAGCATAATCACTGGAGTCCGTTTGCCCATACATTTATACAGTTTAAAATAAGTGCTCCTATTTTTGTTGCTAGACAATTAGTCAAACATCAAGTAGGTTTAGTGTGGAATGAAGTCAGTAGGAGATATGTAAATGATGAGCCTGAGTTTTATATACCTAAACAGTGGCGTAAGAAACCAGAAGGAAGTATAAAGCAAGGATCTAGTAAAGAAACAATAGAGTATGATATAGCTGGTACAATGAAATATGTCAAGGAGACTTACAATAACCTTTTAAAAGAAGGTATAGCTCCTGAAATGGCTAGAATGGTTTTACCACAAAACACTATGACTCAATGGTATTGGTCAGGCAATTTATTTGCTTTTTCAAGAGTATGCGAATTACGCTTAAAAGCTGATGCTCAAGAAGAAACAAGAGATGTAGTAAACGAAATAAATAGGCTTTGTAGCTACAAGTTCCCGATATCTTGGAAGCATTTAAGACCTGTCCCCTATTAGAGAATTTTATAAAGTAGAGGTTATCACATGTATAGATACTTAAAAAGAATAATCTGTGCGATACTAAATCGTAAATGTAATGATGACTGTACTTGCACTGAAGACAAAACTACTTACGACGGACTATAAGATGGTAAATCTATCTGTTGGAAGAGGCGAAAAGCTATCTACTAAAAAGGGAGCTGGATTAACCGCAAAAGGAGTAGCAAAGTACAAACGCGCTAATCCTGGATCTAAATTAAAAACTGCCGTAACTGGTAAAGTAAAAGCTGGAAGTAAAGACGCTAAAAGAAGAAAGTCTTTTTGTGCTCGATCTAAAGGCTGGACAAGTGAACGAGGCAAGGCAGCTAGAAAAAGGTGGAAGTGTTGATATGGTAAAACTTACAAAAAAGAACTTTCCTAAAAGTAAAGGTACCGGTAAAAGTACTAAGAAGACTGGTATAGCTAAAAAGGCTGAAGAATCAGGAATGCCTGCAAGCGTACTAAGCGCAGTATACAGAAGAGGTATTGGAGCTGCTAAGACTACAGGTACAAGACCCGGAGTTAAGTCACCACAACAATGGGCTATGGCAAGAGTAAACTCATTTATCGCTAAGAAGCCTGGTACGTGGGGAGGAGCCGATAAGGATCTAGCAGCTAAGGTTAGAGGTAAGAAGAAAAAATCATGAGTAAAGTACACCCTAACTCACTAAAGAATCTGCGCCCCTTCTCTAAAGAAGGTGCGCGCGCCGGCCAAAAGAATTCTGTTATAGCACGTAAGGCTAATAAAGAAGCGCGAGAAGCATTAAAGCTTACATTAAACGACTGGAAAGCTTTGAAAGAAGAAGTTCAAGATGATGCTCCTGCTGCTTTAGACGTATTAAAAATAGCTATGACAAAAGCTTTATCTGTAGAAGATATGGACGAAGCTACAAGATTAGCAACAGTATTAGCAGAGTTTGAAGCACCTAAACTACAAAGACAAGATATAAATCAAATAACTAAGACTGCTGATTTGACAGACGAAGAATTACAAGAAGCACTAGAGGATATAGAACTACAATTTAGTGTAGAACCCAAAAACATGAACTGAGGTAAATAATGTGGAAGATACGAAGTCCTTACAAAAAGACAGCAAGTACAACGAATATGACGAGGATGGAGACGGAGTCGTTACAGATGAAGAGCTCCGGCATGTCAAAGAAATTAAGGAAGTCGAACATAATTTACGGAAACAGCGTGCACAAAGAAGAATGGCCACTTGGACACTTATCGGAATGGGTGCGTTCACGGTGGTAATGTTTGTTATACCGTTAGATAGAGTAACTGCATTAGCCGACATTAGTAATTTATTTTATATTAGTGGCGCAGGTATAGTAGGCGCATATATGGGTACAACTGCTTACATGAGCAAGAAATAGAAAGGAAAGTTATGGCTTTTAAATTATCGCAAAGATCGTTTCAGAAACTAGTTGGCGTACACCCATACATGGATTCTGTTGTAAGAAAGGCTATTGAACTAACTAAAATAGACTTTGGTGTTACATATGGTGTAAGAACTGTAGAAGAACAAGAGAAGCTAGTAGCTGCTGGCAGATCACAAACTATGAAAAGTAAACATTTAAAACAAGATGATGGCTACTGCCATGCTGTAGATTTAATGGCATATGTAGACGGAGAGGCTTGTTGGGAATTAAATGTGTATGATGATATATGTGATGCAATGAAGGAAGCAGCTAAAGCACAAAACATAGCTATTAAGTGGGGAGCTGCTTGGTCTGAGGGTGATATTAGAAACTACCCAGGAACTGCTGAAGAAGCTATGAATAAATATGTTGATCTAAGAAGATCACAAGGAAGACGTCCATTTATTGATGGACCACATTTTGAATTAATATTAGATTGAATGAACCCGGGAGCGGATCATGACTAGATATATACAAGACGCTGTATTGCAGCAACAGAAAAAAGAAAAGACTACTAAGGAAGTATTAGACAAGCCACTTCCTAAACCTAAAGAATACACTTCTGCTGAACTAGAAAAAGCAGCAAGGACTTATTTGAAAATAGGAGGTAAGTATTAATGAAACGGTATGGTTATAAAGAGCCAGTTACCGATGAGCAACTCATTAATCTTATCGAAATGGGAGTTCAAAATAGTACTGGTGACTTTCTAAATAGTTCTGACTTAGCTAGAGAAAGACTGAAAGCAACTTATGAGTACGCTGGCGTTGCGTCAGATCATTTGTCTCCTCAAGGTGTTTCAACTATTGTTGACACTTCTACTACAGAAGTTATAGAAGCTTATACTGCTATTTTAGCTGATTTGTTTTTAAACAACCATAAGCTAGCTAGGTTTGTGCCTTACGATGATAGTCCTGCAGCATTTAAGTCTGCAAAAGATGCTAGTGATATAGTCAACTATTGTATATTTAAACATAATAATGGTTGGGAGTTTATGTCGCAGTGGATTAAAGCTGCGTTACTATGGAAAAACTCTGTATGTAGATGGGATTATATAGAAGATTATGATTATGTATTTGAAGACTACGAAGAAATAACACAAATGAAGCTAGATGAAATTCTAGCAGATGATGATGTTGAAGTTGTTGGTGAACTAGAGTTTGAAAATAGACCTATAAAGTTAGATCCTACTAGTAATATTACTTCAGATGAAGTTGAGCTAATATATATAAATGTTAGAGTTAGAAAGAAAATAGATAAGTCTAAGGTAAAACTAGAACTAATACCACCAGAAAATTTTAGAATATCACGAGAGTCTACATGTATATCTGATGCACAGTTTGTAGGAATACAGA
>Ga0181411_1000453_pt1 | contig 14867 bp, 12 predicted proteins | sample 34SPOviralmetaG_FD_130114 | JGI IMG/M metagenome (GOLD analysis project Ga0181411, IMG submission 130114) | Marine viral communities from the oligotrophic San Pedro Time Series (SPOT) site, San Pedro Channel, CA, USA - 34 SPOT_SRF_2012-07-09 | ecosystem: Environmental > Aquatic > Marine > Strait...
AAGCTATGAGTGAAGATTGTATTGCCTGTGACGGATAAAAACAATGAAGGGGACCTCGTTTGAGATCCCCTTCGGTTACAGGAACTTTTGGGTATGGTACGCCCAGTTATCTTTGTTCCTTATAGGTTTTTATTGTGCCTTTGTTGTTTACTTTTCTTTTTAACAAATTTCTTTTTGTCCTTACCTTTTTGTTTTTCAACCTTTTTTTCTAACCTAGCTTTGCGTCTTTCTAATCTAGCTTTTTTACTAGCGTCATCTGTATTAGCTAATTTTCTAGCAGTTTTTCTTTTTCTATGCTCAGCTCTAGTTCTTTTCTTTGGATCAGCTTTTATTTCTACTTGTTCCCCAGCTATACCTCTAGTAATACTTCCTTTGTTTTTATTATCTTGAATCCTTTGAGATTCTTTTTCAACATCACCTTCAACTCTTAAAGGGCTTTTTGCCATAAATGGCGAACTAAATGTTTTCATAATATTTATTTTTTACAGGTACACTGTGCTATTGGACAGTCTTCAACGTTTACTATTAGCTTTGATACTAACCAGTTCCATTTACACATTAATTTCTTCCACCACAACTGTAGTGCTAAACCTATTTTTACTAAAAACCTTCCCATAATTTTATTGTTCTACTATTGATTTTTCTTTTTTACCAAACTCTGGTTTGTTCTTTTTTTCTTTCATTGCTTTTATAGCTGCGTCTGACATTGGCATATCTCCGTCATCTAGCGGTCTCATTTTAATTTTACCACCGTCGCAATAAAACTCTCCTTTTTCTTTAGCGGCTTCTTTTTTTCCTCCTGGTTTTTTTAAATACGGCTTTTCCCAAGCTTTCCAAGCTGTTGCGCATTTGTCTTGTCTGAATGGTGAATTACTTTTCATGATTTTTTTGATTTATTTTTTTGACAAAAGTTTCTGGCTGCTTCTACGCTACCGAAACCCCACTTTTTTAGTGCCATTGCTTTTTTAGTTGGTTCGCCTTTAGCGTTTTTCATTGCTCCAGCCATACCAGCAAATCTACAAGCAAATGACACTCTTCGCTTGTTAGTTCCTTTTGTAAGTCTTTTACCTAACTTCTTACCGGTTTCAGATGTATACTCTGACCGCATTTTTCTATTCTGCTTTTCGTAAGCTTTTTCTTTTATTTTTGCAGGTGATTCCATATTAATATGTCCAAATTACATTTTGTGATTTATTTTTATCTACGTCTACATGTATAAACGTGCTAGCAACTCCTATACGATTAAATCCAACTTCTAATAAAGCTGTAAGCATTTCAAATCTATCTTTAGATCTTACACATGCTACATCAATTGCTAATCCTTTTAAATGAGATGATGACGAAACACCACCAACTTTTTCATTATGACTTTCTGTTCTAAATCCACTAGTTACTATAATAGGTTTACCGTATAAAGCTCGAGCTCTATCTATCATTACAAGGAGATCATGATCCATGTGTTTACCACTACCTAATTCATCAGGCGAATCAAACTCATCGTAACTAAAATATTTCAATCTTCACTTTCTTTTTTAATATTAACCCACTTTGATATTGTATAACCAATAGTTATTAGCAGTAATAATATTTTCAAACCGTCTTCTATATGTGTAAAGGTAGTAATACCTAGCGCACCCGCGTTCATAGCGTATAGCTTCATATCTGATAAAGTCATTTTATTCTCCACATTTTTTTGATGGATCATCAACTCTTCTCCAGTCTTCTTTTTCAAACCAGTCTCTAAGTGTAGCTCCTTTTTTACGAGCGCCTTTAACATTGGTCTTAGACGATCTTTTATATTTACCTTCTGCGCCAGCTGATTTTTTAGAGTTAACTAGCTTCTGTCTCTCTTCTTTACTCATACTTCTTATTTTAGAAGCAGGCAAGCAAGTTTTAGTAGTACCACCACCTTTTTGTTTTTCTAAAGGACTAGTTCTTAGTTTTTCTGCATGCGCAAATCCAACTTTATTACCATCGCCTTTACCAGCAACGGCAGCAGTTCTATTACGCATTTTATTCCAAGGCTTTGAGTGCATTACAGTTGCAGCACAGTGCTGGAAAGGAGTTCCTTGTTCGTATGCCATTATTTCTTTTTTTTACCTCCAAAGTTACTAGGTCCACCAGCTTTAGTGCATCTAACACCCCAACCTGAAGCATAAGCGCTAGGCCAAACTTTAAATTTTCTTTTTGCTGCAGCTTTACAAGCTGAACTTATTTTAGCGTATATAGCCGATCCACTTTCTGATTTTGACATTGACTCTGCTATATGATTAGGATCATCACTAGATTGTTTATTTACAAACTCTTTACTTCCTTTAACCACTCTATTGTCTGTACCTCTTTTTCTCAGTTGATTAGAAGAATTTCTAACAACATAAGGTCCTTTGTCATCTGTTTGTATAGTAGAATAATCTTCAACAGAACTCTGTGGAAAAGTAGATGAATCTCCTTTTATTTGAGCAAATTGCTTTTCAAAATCATCTTCTGTAACGAAGTCACCTGGCTTATATATTTTACTAGGCTTATTTATTCTAATAGTGTCTCTGTGTTTTTTATTTTTGTGATCCGGCATTTTTTTTCTTTTTTTGTAATGCGATTATTTTTTTAACTCTATCCTCTTCGTAACGAAGTTTTTTAATTTCAGCTCTTGTTAAACCTAGGTCTAACAGAGTTTGTTTTTGTTGTGCTGCAGTTGTTTCTTTTTTCATATTAGAAACATCTAAATCATATTGCTGCTCTGTTGTTAAAGGTTTTACAGGGTCAAATCCTCCGTAATAACCAAGACCAACGTCCCATGTTGACCAACCTAAAGCTAAAGCAACTTTTTGCCATTTTTCAGACTGCTCACTCATTATACCTCTAATGTTATTTAATTTTTGAATAGCTCTATCAAGAGGTAAATTTGTTAAACCTGATACAACTTGAGCACCAGCTAAATAAGCAGGGTTATCTAGACTAAAACCTTTTTCTTTCATTAACTCTCTGTCCCAAGTAAATGTATTTGCAGCAACTCTTAGCTTTCTAAACTTAGAATCTAGTGGTGGTGAAAAATCAAATAGATCGTAAACAGCTTTTACAAATTTAGGCGACTTTTTGTTATTTTCTTGAGCTAAAGTTATTAAAGAATTTTTAAGTGCTAATGCAGCTTTACCTTGTATACCTAAACCTGATAACAGTGAATCAGCCATACCATTAGCTATTCTACCTGTTTTATCTTCTTTCTCTTCGTCTTCTTCATCTTCACCAAAAGCTTCAGCAAACAAAGCATTTTGCAGCGCGTTAAATATAAGGTTTTGAGCTACACCATAAAAAGCTATTGTACCTACGTGTTTTTTCCAATCACCTCTGCCGTTTATTAAATCTTGTGTAGATCTTTTTATAATACGAGCATACTGCATTGGTGTATTAGCAAAGGCTAATATAACTCGACCAGCACCACTAGCTTGTTGTTGTGATATTTTACTAGGATTACTTGACTGCTGATTTACTTCTGCTATTTGATAAAAATCCTCAAAAGCTTTTTGCTCTGCAAGTTTCTGATCCATACCTTGCTCGAGATACATGTCTAATTGATTTCTATAGAAAGCAGCGCCACCAGTTGCTATAGCAAAACTATCAGCAAATCTTGTAAGAACAAAACCTTTATTGAGTAATAAACCTAAAACTGATTTAGCTTTATTAGAGCTATCTGCGACAGCGTCTGCTATTTCAGATTCACTTACATTTATTTTTAAGCCATTACGTCTTTCAACTAAATAAGGGGAGTTCATTAATGTTTGAAAATCTTTCCAATATTGCTTTTGATTTAAAAAAGCTTTAGCTGAATTTAATAAACTATTGTTTCCGACACCAATAAAGTTAACTGCAGATAGAGTCTGTAAGACAGCTGATCTAGTGTTTAAGAACATAATAGCACCAACAGAATTATTAAGCCAGTCTAGGACCTGATTAACAACTCTAGAACCACCTAGGGGTCTATTAGAGCCTGATTTCATACGTCTTAACGTATCACGCAGTGCTTCTACATACTTAGGACCATATGCAGCCTCTAGTTTGTTCATGTTCTTTTCGGAAAATATAATGTCTACATTTTCTTGCCACTCTTGTAAGTACTCTTTTCTATTTACTTTATTTATATCATTTAATATATCTGAAGTTATATTGCCACCTAGCCAATCTTTACCAGGCGCAGGATATGGTTTGCCTTTTTGTATTTTAATTAGCTCATCTACAAATGTATTAAGCTCAGCATCATTATCTATAATAGCATTTAAAGCTTTTGAATCTGTTTTAGAAAGCCCAGGAATAGTTAAACCTTGTCTACTCCACGCTGCAACCCTAACTGCTTGTGAAAAAGTAAATCCACCATAACCAACTTCTTTGCTTAAGCTCTTAGGTAATGTTTTTAAGTTTCTTTTTAAAGCTTTAAAGTCATTGGCAGCTTGTATCTTAGCTTTTGTTACTGCCATTTCAGCTCTATTGTAAGTATCTATTAAATTCTTTTTATAAAAATCTAATTGAGCATCACCTTTCTTGCCTTTACCTAATGTTTTATAAAGTAAACCTAAAAAGTCTTCAGCAGACGGTGTAGTAAAGAAATTAAATCTACCCTTTTTTCTACCTACAGTTTGAGCTTTGGCTTTTGAATATTCTTTATAGGTTTCAATACCTGTAGAACTTTCTATTATATCGTTAAATATTTGATCAAATACTTTTCTTTTGCTAAACTTAGCTATTTGAACTTCTGAATCTACATCTACTTGGCTTAAAACTTCTTGTACAGCTTCTACATTTTTATAAGCATCATCTGCAAAGTAAAAATCATTATAACCTTTAGCAGCCTTGCCTGCAACCCAATTACCCTTAGCAGCTGGTGATCCATCAGCTAAGCCTGTTATATTTTCTATAGGTAAGTTTAAACCAATACCATCTAAAAATGTTTTTATAGCTTGGGCTGAAGCTTGTGGTCTTGCTGTTAAAACAAATATATCTTTGCTACCAAACTTGTCTTGACGTCGTAAAGCTAGATCAGCTAGTGGTCCTTTAGCGGTACCTTTTGAAACGTTTTCAAAATTACTAAAATCAAATGTAGCGCCTTCTGATTCAAGTTGTAGGGCTTGAGCTGCGAACTGAGCTGCTGATATTTCTGTACTAGTTCCGTCTAGTTTATTTACTATAACTTTTTCTTTGGTTTTAGCAAGCGTATCATCAAAATCAAATACGCTAATACCTTTTTTAGGTGTATCTAATGATCTAGCTTTTCTAGCCGCTTGATCATAAGTGCCTAAAATAGTAAGCTGTTCAGCTATAGTCATTTCAGGATTTACTTTACCACCGTATGTTTTAGTGTTTCTTTTACTAGCTTTTAATTCTAAAGAAGCAATTGGCTCATAAGCTTTTATTCTAGCTTGCGTAAGCTTAGCTATGTTATGAGTAATCATTTCTTTTTGCACTGCTGCTTTTTGAGTGTCGTTCAGCTTAAAATAATTAGCTTCGCCAAACAGTCTATTAGAAACTACCTCTATCATACCATGTGGATCAAACTTCTTAATAGCAGCTTTATCCATAGTAACGTCAACTTCTAAGTCGCCTTTTATTTGCTCACTTATTAAAGCATTTTGAGCATATACTATATTAGGATTTCTTTTACTCTCTTTGGTTTCAACACCAACATTCATTATTTCAGCAAAAGTTTTACCATTAAAATCTTTAATAGTATTAAGATTTATGCCAGGTCCCTCTATAAGATCTTGAACTGCTGCAAATCTTCTTATACCAGCGTTTGGTGTCATAATACTAACTCCCGGTGGTAATGTAGAACTTAAGCCCGCACGATCTAATTTAACATCGTCAGCTTTTGATAAGAGAGTCTGAAAGTAATTAGCTCTAACGCCTTTCATGACTTCTTTAACTTGTCCGTTTTTAATAGCCCAAATCAAGCTACCACCTACGACAGAAGCTGGTGGACTATGTTCTTCTCTATATTTTTCTTTTCCACCTATTTGATTAGATTTACCTTCACTAGCAAATTGAGGATCAACTGATGCCGAATTTATTTGACCTGCTATTTTAGTAAGACCGGTTGTTGCTTGATAAGATCCTTCTATAATCATGCTCGCAAACTTAATAGAAGCTGGATTAGCTTCAACCATTGCTTCTAGTTTTAAAGCAACTGATTCTAAAACATTTAAATTATCTTTAGCTTGTTTTGCCGCTTCTTTAGTTCTAGCGTTTTTAGCTCTAACTCTTTTAGCTTTTATTTTGCTTTTTTGTGTATTAGCATTAGCAGCGTCTCTTGCCGCTATATAAGCTGGATCTTTTGCCCCGTAATAAAGCCTATTTCTGTCTGCTACTAATGTAACACCAGGTCCAAACTTTTTCTCAACTTGAGCAGCGGTTGGAGGTTTATAAGTTTTTTTACCTGTTTTAGTACTAGTGCCTGTATATACACCTAATATTTTTTTACCATTAGACGTGTCGTAATAAACTGTTCCGTCACTAGACCTTTGTCTTTGAGCACCTGAGTTTCTCAAAACCCCTGCTTCAAATACGTCTAAATCAAAATTAGGATCACTTTCAATTATTTCTAAAAGCTCTGCTTGTAGCGCAGCTCTATTCTCTGCTGTAATTGTAAGATTAGGTAAATTTAAAAGTTTATTAACAGCTTGTTTGGTTTTAGCGCTTGCAATGCCCTCTAGCTGTTGTTTACCTTCTTTGCTGTCGACTTTTACTTTAGTTTTTAATGCTTTTTCGTAATCAAAATCTTGCTCAGCTTGTTTGCTAAACTTAACACCTGTCACTGATCGCTCAACAGCGTCAGGTACGGCTTGTTCAAATATTCTGTTTCTAAGTGATAATGCTATTAAACCTTTTATTGTCGTAGCCTCACTAGCTCTATACACGGGTTTTTCCATATCACCCAATAAAGCTTTGTAATCTGCAAGAGTTTTGCTTTTATCTAAAACAAATTGATCTTTATCATTTTTCTTATATAAAGCTTTCTTTACGTTTTCAGGTATAAACGTGGCTTTTCCACTGTTTGGAGCAAACGCATCTGGAAGATTATTAAAATCTCTTTGAGCATTAGCATCTAGATATTGTTTAACAGCGGTCAACGCGCCAGAAGTAGCATATTTTTTTGCTATGTTTTTACTTTTTTCCATAAAAACCTTAGCAGGTATACCAGGTGTTTTTACTATTTTTTTCTCACCGTTGACTACTTTTTCAGTTCTACCTTGAGTTGCTTTTTCCATTAAAGCAGCTAATGCAGGTCCTATGTCTTTAGTTTGACCAAATGTTGTAACTGGTCCCATAGCTTCTAAATCTTTAGCTATAGCTTCGTCAAATTGTTTTTGAATTTCTTCATTTACTTCTGATTCTGTTTTACTTTCTGCATTAACATCAAGGTTTGCAACAAAATCAGGCGTAAACTGAGTAGTAGCTCTTGGTGATTGAGCTGTTCTAGTTTCAGTCTCTGTTTTTACATCACCATCTGTTTTAGTTGTGATATTTGAAGCTGTGTCTATGCTTTGATCAATACCCTGCTCTACAGATTTAATTCCTAATCTCTGTGCTAGGCTGTTAGCTCTTACAAAACCTCTACTTGTAATAAACTTTTCTAAAGGTTGTTTAGCTTTAAATTCATTATTAATCATTGTAGCTATATCAGACTTCATAGACTGAACAAACTCTTGTCTTGTAACTCCTTTTTTAGCGTCTGCCGCTATAGGATCATATAGAGCTTTAGTTCTACTTTCTACAAAACTATCAACTGTAGGTTTTATGTCAGCAGCTAGCTCAGTCTCTAATCTTTGTTGCTTAGCGCCTTTGATAACGTCTAATACAGGGTTACCTTGTTTGTCTTTTAAAACGTTTCCTTCAGAGTCTTTTTTATATTTTTTATATTTTTTAGCTAAAGCTTCACTTTCTTTTTGTAACTCTTGTATTTCTTTTACTTTGGTTTGCGCTTGTTGATCTTGCTCAGGTGTAAGTTTTCTAGACACTTTAGCATCGGCGCTAGAATCTTTTGTTCTATATTCTCTTTTAACAAGATCACCTTCTGCTCTGCCATCTAGTAAAGCTTGTTGAGCCTTACTTAAACCTTTACCTTTTTCGATGCTTTTGTTGTAGTCTTTTACAAAATTGTAAACATCTCTACCCGTGTCAAATCTAACGTTTTTTATACCGGCAGCTTGAAGTGTTCTTCTAAACGCATCACCTATTTTAGTAAATACGTTTTCGTTAAACTTTATGTCTCCGTTTGCTATAGCATCACTAAAAAGTGTTATAGCCTCTTCACCTTTTATATTTGCAGCATCGTCTTTATACGCGGCTAGTCTTTTTCCATAGGCAGAGTTAGCGTCTACCTGTGAAGAATCAATGCCTTCTAAGTACGACTGTAAGCTTTTACCTAAAGCAACTGCTGTTCCTTTACTATTTTGAACAGTGTTTCTAAGTACAGTGTGTAAGAACTCGTGAGCACCAACGTTTACGTTACCATCTTCTAACGAAAGCTCATTATTAATAAGTATTCTTTCTTTACCTGTTTTCTTATCATAAAGAACAACACCGTGATTAGCTGAGTTTTTCTCTTGCCAACCTTTTAACTTTTGCTCTTTAGCATACTTATTCATATCTTCAGCATTGCTGAAATCTTGAAAATCTACATTACCTTTACCAGATTTTCTTATAGCTGTTCTAACATTACCAGATGTTTTAAATAAAGCCTCTTGCTTCATTATATCCTGCAACTGTTCTTTTGTTTCATTAAGCTCTGACTCTTCTTCTACAGATAAATCTTTGTCGCCAATATCAGCTATTTTTCTATTAAGATTATCTCTTTTAATCATCAGATCAAGCATTTTCTCTCTTGTCTGTTGATCCATACCTTTAGGTATTTTATCACTAGCGTTTTTAATATTAGCTATATTTATAGAGTCTTCTTGATGTTGCTCTTTAGTGTATTCTGTGCCATCTGGGTTTTTACCAGTGGTAAGTCTTTTGTCTAGTTCTTTTTGAGCGTTTTTAAAGAAGTCAGCATTTATTTGCGCGGCTGTTCCAAACTCACTGCTAGGAGCAAAGTTAATAGCTACTTTTCTAGACAATGCTCTTATTTCTATAGCTGATTGACTTTTTACGCTACCCGCAAATGGCAACATAAAACCTACAATACCTCCAGCTCTACCAGACTCAAGCGCAGCTTTGCCGTCTACGTATCTATAAGGACCCCCACCGCCGTCTACCATCATGCCTTTACCAATTCCACTTACTATTTCTTGTCCCCATTCAGTAACAAATTCCGTAAGCGCTGATTCACCTTTAGCTAAAGCTCCGGCCGTAATACTTTTAGCTGCTTGTTTAAAATCTCCAGCTATTATAGAAGCTAGACCATTTTTACCTACGCCTAATGCTTTTTGTGTTTTGGCTAATATTTTACCAGCACCAATTTTTTCCATTCCGGTTTGAACGGCTGAAATTAAAGCAGCTTTACCGGGCTCATGGTATCTACCATCTTTTAAACCATCAACTAAATAATCTCTTTGATCTTCTTCGGTTAAATCGTCCCAAGCGCCTGATCCATTTTCAGCATCATAATCTACTTGAGCACCTGTTTCAGCTGCATCCATATATGCGTCTCCATACATAGTAACACCCATGGTAATAGTTCCTAGCGCTCCTAGCACTGGAGCTAAAGGAGGTACAACAGTAGCTGCGGCAGTTCCTACTACTGCTAAACCTATTTGAGGTAAAGCTTCAGCAGTTGTAAGTACAACATCTGACCAATCAAAACCGTCATCAAAGTTAGCGGTTTTATATTTTAACGTTTCAAGATCACTTACTTTTATTTCGTCAAGGTTTTGTTCTAAAGCCTCTGTCCAGCTTTCTTCTAGTTGCTCTAGCTTTTTAATTTTTTCATCATAAGTTACTTTTTTACCGTAATGAGAAAATAACTGGCCATCTTTAATTTTGCCTTCTGCTTTAGCTTTTTGCAAAGCTTTTATGTTGTCCCTAGCTGTCTTAGCCTGTTGAGTATCATAGCTAACCATAGCTTTATCAAAACCACTGCCTATGCCTTTAGATCCTTTAGCAATACCCTCAAGCACATCCGCACCAGTTTCAGTAACAAGATCTAAACCTGGCAGCCCATTAAAAAGATTAGAACCTTTATCTAACGTAGCTAACCAACTATTTGATCTATCAAAAGAATTATCAGCTACTTGAAAAGCTTTATTACCTACAGCGCCGATTTCTTTTACTCTATTACCGTAAGCTTCATTAGACTTTATTTCTTTTATATATATTTTTTTGTAATAATCTTCTAACTCTTTATTAAAAGCATCATTACCTTCTGGTGTATTTACATCGTGTTTTTTAAGAAGCTCTTGTTGTTTTTCAGCAACTAACGGCGCTAGCTTGTCTCTAGTTTGAAGCTCTATTTTTTGTATTTGAGGATCAGCAGAAACAGCTTGTTGTATAGCCGCGTCTAGTTTTGCCTCTAATGGAGCGCTTCTTATTTTTTCTTTTTCTAAATCACCTAAATTATCCCAAGCTTTTTCTCCATTTTCTTGTATCCACTCAGACTGAGCTGTTGAGGTTAATTCAGAAAAATTTATACCATCAGAGCTGTTTCCGTTTTCATCTGGAAGTATATATTTTGTATTAAAATCATTGACAGCTTCTGCAGTTGGAACTAGTTCTGTTGCTTTTACTAATTGAACTCTGTCTTCTCCAGTAAAAAATTTACTAAAATCACTTTCTTCGCCTATAACAAATTGTCCTTCGTCTAAAGAAGTTTCGTATTTTTTTCTTTGCTCTTCTAACTTAGTCCACTCTTCTTTAGAAGGTGTGCCTTTTGGAACAACTTTTCTTCCACCGCTTTGAGTCCAAATCATTTGAAGATCTGGATATTTTTTTAAAAAAGCTTCTTTAAGTTTTGTTCTAGCAGCTGGAACCCAATTTCCTTTGGAGTCTTTTGTTTGACCCATTCGCTTACCAGAAGACATACCTCTCCATTCGTCCCAACTCATTCCGTCCGGCTTTTTAGCTTTATATGATTTCAAATAATCATTATAAGCTTCCTCTCCATAGGACCAGTCTTTTGTTATTTTTTCTCTTTCAGGCGTATAATAATCTCCTTTTTGCGATCTATTTTTCTTTGTGGCATCGTCTAGTTTTTTCCACGCAGAATACTGATCAAATTGTTTTTGATCACCATCAAAATCTTCTAAAGTTAAAGCAGCTCTTTCAGCTTTATTTTTTACTTTTACAGTTTCACCTTTTTCTTCATCGTATACCCTACCTGATGCATCACTTGCTTTTTTACCTTCTCTAGTTCTCCAATTGTCTGCTACGTTAGTATAAGCAACTTCTGTTTCTTTTACAGTAGTTAAATCTGGTTGTTCAGCTATTTTCTTATCTAGCTCTTGAGCTTCTTTAATTTGCTTTTTATTCTTGTTTTGTTGAGCAAAGTATTTTTCTTTATCAAAATCAGCATGACCAAATTCACCGGCTACTGCTATTTCAGAGACACCTGACGCTCTTGTCCAGTCGTTAGCACCTTCTTTTTTAGTATAATATTCTCCTTTACCTTCTTTTCCAATTTCATACTTATATTCGTAACCATCACCTGGCTTGTAAGTAGATCCTGGTTGAGCTACTTTAGTATATTTTTCAGGTATTTCGTACTGCGCTGAAGATCCATCTGCCGATTCGGACCCTGTATTGTCGCTTGACTCCGAGCTCGGGTCCGCCGTCTTGGAGTCTTTCTTCTTTACTTCTACTTCTTGCTTAGACGTTAAAGAGTCAGAGTATGCACGAATTTTGTCATACATCTCTGTTTGAGATAAGTTTTGATCTGCTAAAGATCTAGCATATTCACGTACTGTCATTTAAGTTAACTTAAGTTATTGTCTTGTAAAAATTTATCTGCTTTAGCTTGTTTAGCTTCTTCTAAATCAAACACAGCTGCATCAGCCTCTACAGTAGGCAGCTTTTGCGTTATAAATTGTTTTAAGTAATTTTTAGAAAAATATAATGTATAATTTTCTTCAAATAATTCTTTGTTTTTTTGTGATAAAGGTAGTGCTTTTTTATAATCCCAGGCTAGGCTCCCCGCGTTAGCGTTTTGCATCATTTGATCATCTTCTTCTTCACTAGATCCTTTTGCTATAAAAACGTTCCACGCAGCTACAACGCCTTGCTCTTGCTGCATTAGTCCAGCAACTTCTGCATTTATAAAAGGCTTTGTTTTTCTAACAATTTTATCTATATCAAACTTTAGTATATTCCTGCCTTTACCCATACCTATATCTATAATTTCATAATCAAAAGAGCCGTCAGTATTTTTTAGTATAAATTCATCTGCTATAGCGGCTTGTGGTAGTAATTGACCGTTTTCATCAGCAGATCCTTCTGCTAAAACGCCACTGTCCACTAAAAGCTTTAACATGTCTTTGTTAATATCAGGTGTTTCTGTTACTAAATCATTGCCAGATTTAACTAAAGCATCTAAAGTATTGCTATTTATTACTAAAGGCTTTTCAAATAAAGGTCCTTCAAAGGTTATCTCTTGAGAATTATCACTTAATAGTTTTAAATAAACATTATAGCCTTCTGTTTTAGAAAAACCAGGCTTATTTGTCATCATACAATTAGCCACCATAAAAGCGTAATTATTATTCACATCATAGTAAGTATCATCTGTAACAGACAGTTGATCTACAACTTGCTGTATAAAATTTATAGATACAGTTGGAGCATTTTCTAATCTAGCTATTTGTTTATTCTCATAATCACAGTATTCATCTACACATTTACCTGCTTGCACCGCCATTTTTAGCTTAGCATATTCTTTACCAGTGTTTTTATACGCATTGTCTAGTATGCCAAAGGTTGTATCTATATTAGCTGCAACGTAATCAGTGTTGTAAGCAAGAGCATTACTTTTATTAGCCTGCTGTATTGAAAGATTGTATGTTATATTTTTGTTTTCCATGTTTTAATTTATAACTATGGACCAGTAGGACCGATTATTGCGCTAGTAGCAGAACCTACAACACCGCTTATAGCGCCTGTAATTGCTGCTGTTTCATCTCTTCTTGCTTGAGCAGCTTGACCTCTTAATGCTGCTATTTGATTAGAAACTCTATCTAGCTGTTGCATTTCTCTTTTTTCTGTAGCTCCAAAAACAAATTGTTTACCTGCAACATCCGCTTGTTGAATTCTTTGAGCTTCTTGCATTTGTTGTGTTTGAAGCCTTTGCTCTCCAGCTAATCTTTGCTGATTATTGCCAGCCTCTTGTCTTTCTATATCAGCTGCAATGCCTTTTTTGCTTTGAAGCGCGGCTTGAGCTAAAGCAGTAGCACCTCCAGCAGACGCACCTGTAGCTCTTAAAGTATCTAAAGTATTAGCTAATGCAATGTCAGTTTGCTCCATTTGCATTTCAGTTGCCTTAGTAGCAACTGTTAGTTTTTCAAATGGATTACTTAGCATAGCACTTAAGCTAGTAACTCCTTCATAAGGGTTTATTATTTCTTGACGGTTAGCTTCTAAAGCAGCTAATTTTTTTGATAATTTATTAGCTTGTCTTTCAGCTCTTTTGGCAGCTCTTCTTGCTGCCCCACCGCCAATAATACCACCGGCAATTGAACCTGCTGCTCCAACAGCGCCCGCTACTACTACACTCATATTATTTGCTTTTTAATTTTAATTGTTTTCTCATACTTTCAATACTAATATCTGGATCATCAAAATCTTTAGCTACAACATCGTTTAAAACGTCCTCAACCGTAGATTTGTCTGTCGCGTGAACAGTTATCCAGATACTGTCTTCATGCATGTATATTAATCTTTTTGTTCCTGGTTTTGTTATTCCGTTGTAAGGTGCTTTTATTCTTTCAATACCTTTGTCTGTTAAAACAGATATATCACCTTTTAATACAAAATAAGGGTGTTCTTTTTTATGTATACCAGTAGAGATTATTTGGCCTTTAGGCATAAATATTTCTCTAATATATAGTCCATCTGCAAAAGTGTGCTTTAGTGGATTAATTGTGTTTGCTATTTCATCTTGTCCAGGTTTATCAGGATCACCATAAGAACCTGGTAAATCTAATAACTTGTCTTCAAAGTCCATTATTAGTTCTCTAAAGCGCTCTATGTGCTCTATTTGCTCTAATGTATACTCTTGTTTTAATAAGGAATTATTCATTTAATTTAATTTAATATCCGTTGTTCATGTCGTAATTGCTTTCGACCGAGAATAAAGTTTTTTCACCACCTGGATCTGTTGTTGAATCTGTAGACATTTTTACAGTGGCATAAAAACCTTTTATACCGGTAATATTTTTACCAAAATTAACTTCACCCGGACTAGGTCCTGTATTGTTTACTAAGTTAGCTACGTATTTATTTTCTTTTAAAACAAAACCACTGTAATATTTATTTAATGGCGGAGGTACATTAGAGCCAAAAACACTTAAATAATCTGTATTTTGAACAATCCCATTAAATGTAATAATATTCCCGCTTGTTAAATTAACTGGTTCAGTTAAAACCAAAGCGCCAGTAGAATTGTTATAAGAAACTACTCTTCTAGAGCCTTGAGTTATTTCATCAGAGAAAATAAAATTACCTGCAAAAATAAAACCTGTAATAGAGCCTGGATCTAAAGTAACATTAGCAGAAGCAGTAACATCTTGTGCAACCGCACCTTTAGCTTCTGTCAAAACATACTCACCTTCTGTGTAACTATATATTAAGCTAGTATTATCTTTATTATCAACAAAAGTGTTACCCGCAAAATTTCTTAATATTACTGGCCCTGTTTGATCTGAAATAATACTATCTACTTGCCAACCATTGCTACC
>Ga0181411_1000457_pt1 | contig 14831 bp, 23 predicted proteins | sample 34SPOviralmetaG_FD_130114 | JGI IMG/M metagenome (GOLD analysis project Ga0181411, IMG submission 130114) | Marine viral communities from the oligotrophic San Pedro Time Series (SPOT) site, San Pedro Channel, CA, USA - 34 SPOT_SRF_2012-07-09 | ecosystem: Environmental > Aquatic > Marine > Strait...
AACACTACTATAAAGCATGTGCCTATCACTGCTGTTACAGCAGGTACTCTAAAGAATGATTACAAGACAACTATTACAGTTACTGCTAATACCGCATCACTAGCGGATTTCACAGGAACTGCACTTTTAGCAAAATCAGTAGTCCCTATATTGAAACCCTCTTCAGCAAGTGGGTGTGAGTTATACATCAATGAGGTACAACTAGGATAATGAAACTAATTTCAGAAGAGATAGAAACAGTTGAAATTATTGCTGAAGAAAAAGGTGGTAAGAAAACTCTCTATATTCAAGGACCATTTCTACAAGCAGAGGTGGTGAATCGTAATAAACGATTTTATGGTTTGGATACGATGATCAAAGAGGTCAACCGATATAATGATTCCTTTACTAATAAGGGTCGTGCTCTTGGTGAACTTGGACATCCTGACGGACCATCTATAAATTTAGATCGCGTATCTCATAAAATTGTCTCTCTTACTCAAGAGGGAAATAACTTTATTGGTAAGGCACAGATCTTATCAACACCCATGGGAAAAATCGCGGAATCTCTTCTCTCTGAAGGAGTGAAACTCGGAGTTTCCAGTCGTGGTATGGGTTCTATCAAAAACGTTGATGGAGTAAACCACGTCGGTGAAGACTTTATGCTTGCCACTGCTGCTGACATAGTAGCAGACCCTTCTGCCCCAGATGCTTTCGTAGATGGCATCATGGAAGGTAAAGAGTGGGTGTGGGAAGGAAACGTATTGCGTGAAATGCACTGCAATGAGGTTAAGAAGTCTATAAATAAATTGGTAGATAACGAAATTCTAGAGGCAAACAAGTTGCGTCTCTTCGCGGACTTCTTATCTAACTTATAAATAATAATATTAACACATTCTAAGTACATTCGGAACCATAATGGCTGAAGAAAAAACACTACATGAGATGGAAAATCAGGTAACGAAAGGTGCTAAGTCTGCCGATCCTATGCCAAAGGCACCAAACTACGTCCCAGACGCAGGTGCAGTTGAGGATCTCGGCGGTCCTACTCCTCAGAATTCCAAGTCTACAGACGACTCTAACAAGTTGAAGACTCCATCCGCTAAGTTTGCCCAACAGGGCGATCCACAGACTAAAGGGTCTGCAGGATCTCATACACTTCCCGGTCCCTCTGCTATAACCTCAACAGGTTACGGTACTGGTGCTAACGAAGAAGTGGAGAAGGAAGAGGAAGAGGTAGAAAACGTTATACAGGAAGAAGAGATCGATCTTTCACAAGACGTTCAAGCACTTCTTGAAGGCGAAGAACTCTCTGAAGAGTTCAAAACTAAAGCAACTACCGTTTTCGAGGCAGTTGTAAAATCAAGAATCGCCGAAGCAAAAGAGGCGATATCTGCTCAGTACGACAAAAATCTTGTCGAAGAAGTTTCTGCTATTAAGAAGGAACTTACTGAGAGAATTGATTCGTACCTTGAGTACGTATCAAATGAGTGGTTCACTGAGAACACACTTCAATTAGAATCAGGAATCAGGGGAGATCTCTCTGAATCCTTCATGACCGGTCTTAAGAACCTTTTTGAAGAGCATTATGTAAACATCCCTGATGAGAAATATGATGTACTTGAGGCAATGGTCGAAAAATTAGATAATATGGAGACAAAACTCAACGAACAGATCGAAAGCAACGTTTCATTAACTAAGCGTTTAGCAACATCTGTTTCTGACAACATCCTAGATGAAGTCTGTGAGGGTCTTGCACTATCCCAAAAGGAAAAAGTTGCAAGTCTTGCTGAAGGTGTTGAGTTTGAAAGTGAAGTACAATATCGTGAAAAACTGTCTACTCTTAGAGAGACATATTTCGCTCCTAAGAAACCAGAGGCAAATTCACAAGAAGTTATCTCTGAAGATGCTCCAATAGAGGAAACATCCCCTGTTATGGAGTCATACATTCAGGCACTAACTAAGTACCAGTAAATTAACTAAAACAAAAAACACACAACCATGTTTAATTCTTCTCAATTACAGAAGAAGTGGGCTCCTCTCCTAGAGGCAGAAGGTATTGATAAGATATCTGATAATCATAGGAAAGCGGTTACCGCACAACTTCTAGAAAACCAAGAAAGATTTTTAAGAGAGGAACGTGCATTCCTTACAGAAGCACCTCCTACAACATCATTAGGTGGCGGTGGAGCGTCAGCAGGAACACCCGGATTTAGTGGTGGTTCAACTGATGCCGGACCTGTTGCAGGTTTCGACCCAGTCCTAATTTCATTGATTCGTCGTGCTATGCCTAACTTGGTGGCATATGACCTAGCAGGCGTACAACCAATGAACGGTCCAACTGGACTTATCTTCGCGATGAGAACCAGATTTGACAATCAGTCAGGAACAGAAGCGTTCTTCAACGAACCAGATTCTGCATTCTCTGCACAAGATGACAATGCTTCACTTGCACAGGGTGACTATGCACTAAACACAACTGACGGTGGAACAGACGTTGGTTTCGGTACAACTGCACAAGGCGGTTCAAACCCATCCATTCTAAATGGTGGTTCTGCTAACGCATACTCAGTTGGACAAGGTTTTGACTCAACTGCACTTGAATCTTTAGGAGATGCAGCAGGTAATGACTTCAGAGAGATGTCATTCAGCATCGAGAAGGTTACTGTTGCAGCAAGATCAAGAGCACTAAAGGCAGAGTACAGTTTAGAACTTGCTCAAGACTTGAAGGCAATCCACGGTCTAGATGCAGAAGCAGAATTAGCAAATATCCTCTCAACAGAGATACTTGCTGAAATCAACAGAGAAATCATCAGAACAATCTACAAGGTTGCAAGACCCGGTGCACAGACAAACACTGCATCAACAGGTATCTTCGACTTAGACGTTGACTCAAACGGAAGATGGATGGTTGAGAAATTCAAGGGAATGATGTTCCAACTTGAAAGAGATGCAAACGCAATCGCACAGGAAACTCGTAGAGGAAAGGGTAACATTATCCTATGTTCTGCTGACGTTGCTTCTGCACTTACTGCTGCAGGTCAACTAGACTACACTCCTGCTCTAAACGCTAACCTACAGGTTGACGACACAGGTAACACATTCGCAGGTACATTGAACGGAAGATTCAAGGTATACATCGATCCATTCGCTGCTAACCTATCTGCTGATCAGTACTACGTTATGGGTTACAAAGGTTCTTCACCTTATGACGCAGGATTATTCTACTGTCCTTACGTTCCATTACAGATGGTAAGAGCAGTTGGACAAGATACATTCCAACCAAAAATTGGTTTCAAAACCAGATACGGTATGGTATCAAACCCATTCGCTGAAGGCACAACTCAAGGTCTTGGAAGAATCACTGCTGGTTCTAACCGTTACTACAGAAGAGTAAAGGTACAAAACCTAATGTAAGCGAGATGCTTATATCTTTACGAGACTCCTCTTTGAGGGGTCTTTTTTTATGATAAATATTCACATGGCAAATAATCCGTGTTCCCTAAACGAGGTATCCAATAGGAACTTACTCTCGATAGGAGGATTCAAATTAGTAATCAATAAATGTCCAAAGGTAGACTTTCTCTGTAATAAGGCAAATCTACCCGGAATATCTCTGGGTGTCGCTGTACAGTCAAACTACCTCAGAGATTTACCAGTTCCCGGTGAGAAACTTACTTATCAGGATCTTAGAGTTGACTTTCTTGTAGATGAGAAGTTGGAAAACTACATTCAACTATATGAGTGGATGACTTCACTAGGGTTTCCAGAAAACTTTGATCAGTTTTCCAGACTACAAAGGGACAGTAGGTATTTCCCTGATGATAATAGTTCTTTTCAAGAAAGATCTGACGCTACACTCATCATACTAAACAGCAACTATCAAGAAGCAGGAAGTATCAAGTTCAGAGATCTCTTCCCAACTGAACTGACAGGAATACCTTTTGATGCTACAATAGATCAGCAACAGTATTATACTGCAACTGCTATATTCAAATATACGATGTACGACTTGATTGACAATGCCGGAAAGAAAGTCTAGTTTTTCATTAGATAAGATACAAGAAATGTGGGAGTCTGATTCTAAAATGAATCAGGATGAACTTGATGCAGAGTCACTAAAGGTACCTCAATTACATGCTAAGTATTACGACATATATAATGTAACTCTCACTCTCAGAAAACAGACTGAGACTGCATACTCTAAAGTTCTATTAGAAAGAAGACAGTATTACCAAGGCAAAGCGACTGCTGCTGTATATGCAAAAGAACCCTTTCCCTATAAGGTAAGAGATAAAGATGATCTAAAACTTTATCTTGATGCTGATGAAAAATTGAAGAATTTATCTCTAAAACGAGAGTATTATGATATGATGCTTCGCTATATTGAAGAGATACTAAAACAAATTACTAACAGAACATATCAAATCAAGAATGCAATAGAGTGGCGACGTTTTACTTCTGGTTATGGCTGATCTGGTTATACGTAAGAAGAATGAAGTATTCTTACGAGTTGAATGTGACCCTCATATAAAGCACGAGTTACAAGATCAATTTACATTTGATGTTCCGGGTGCTAAATTCATGCCACAATACCGCAACAAGTATTGGGATGGTAAGATCCGTCTATTCAATATGGATAGAGGGGAGATATATTGTGGACTGATTGATAAATTACAAGTTTTTTGTGAAAGATATTCATATACATTTGAGTTTGAAGAGAATAAACACTATGGTTTACCCTATGAAGAGAATGATTCATTCTCAGAAGAGGGTGTCAGAGACTATCTAACAACAATATCTAAGTATAAACCTAGAGATTATCAGGTAGAAGGTGTTACAGACGCTCTGAGACGTAATAGAAGGTTGCTTATATCACCTACTGCATCTGGTAAATCACTAATGATCTACTCTATATGCAGATATCATGCAGAAAATGGTAGAAAAATACTTTTGATTGTCCCTACTACATCACTTGTAGAACAGATGTACAAGGACTTTGAAGATTATGGTTGGGATGTAGAAAAATATTGTTATAAAATTTATGGTGGTGCACCAAGAAATACTGAACAATCAGTCATAATCTCTACATGGCAGAGTATATACAAACTAGATCGTAAGTGGTTTGCTAACTTTGAAGTGGTAATAGGTGATGAAGCACATCAATTCAAATCCAAATCACTAGTAAATATCATGACTAAAATGGCAGATACAAAGTATAGGTATGGGTTTACAGGTACACTTGATGGAACACAAACTCACAAATGGGTGCTTGAAGGATTGTTTGGTCCATCATACAAAATTATTAGCACTAAAAAATTACAAGATGCAGGGTATCTTGCTAAATTGAATATCAAAGTTTTACTAATGAAACATGAACCTCAAAAATTTGATCTTTATGAGGATGAGGTTCAGTATATCATCAATAATGAGAAGAGAAATAAGTTTATCAAAAACCTTGCTCACGACCTGAAAGGCAATACATTGATACTTTATAGTAGGGTTGCTACCCATGGGCAGGTTCTTTTTGATCTCATAAATATTGGTAACCGAAAGGTTTTTTTCGTTCATGGTGGTGTGGATGCTCAAGAACGAGAAGAGGTCAGAAAGCTTACTGAGACTGAAAAAGATGCTATAATAGTAGCATCTTTCGGTACATTCTCAACAGGCATCAACATCAAAAATTTGCACAATATCATATTTGCTTCCCCTAGCAAGTCTAGAATCAGAACACTTCAATCTATTGGTAGAGTTCTAAGAAAGGGAAACAATAAAGTCAGTGCAACATTGTTTGACATAGCAGATGATACAAAGAAGGGGTCGAGAAATAACTACACATTAAATCACTTGATCGAACGGATCAAATACTACAACGAAGAAAAATTCAACTATGAAATTCTCCAAATCAAAATCGGATGAACCTTACGATGAGTTTTATGCTTCTTTAAAACTTATAACTGGTGAAGAAATATTAGGATTAGTCATGGTAGATAGTAATGGTATACCAGAAAATATTATTGTATCGAATCCGTTAGTATGTCAAGAAATTCGTTCCTCTGGAACGAATATACCCATGGGGTATAAGTTTGAACCATGGATGAAATTAACTGATGAAGACACTTTTATAATATCTCTAAAAAAAGTAATTACTGTATCAGAGATTAAAAGTAATGAACTAATAGATACGTATAAAGACTTAGTGGAACATGGATTCAATGAAACTAATCCTGATCTAACTAAAGATATGGGATATATCAGCAGTGTATCTAAAGCAAGAGATATTCTAGAGAAACTCTATAGATCTAAGAATTAATTAATATAGCCATCCCTTGAACCCTTACAGAGTTATTGTACATAAAATAGACAAGGTTGTCAAGTCATGCTATAATATGAACATAATCGATACATAACATGGTTAGAAAAAGATCGGAGCACTATGTCAATAACAAGGAGTTCTTTGCTGCTATTGTTGCATATAAACTTGATATTTTAGAGTCAGAGAAGTTAGGGAAACCAAAACCAAGAATCACAAACTATCTTGGAGAATGCTTTCTAAAGATTGCTACACACCTATCATATAAACCAAACTTTGTAAACTACATGTTCAAAGATGATATGGTATGTGATGGTATAGAGAACTGTGTGCAGTATATTAATAACTTTAATCCTGATAAATCTAAAAATCCTTTTGCATATTTCACACAGATAATACACTATGCCTTTTTACGTAGAATACAAAAGGAAAAGAAGCAATTAGAAATAAAGCAAAAAATTATTGAAAGATCTGGTTTTGATGAAGTTATGACTGCTGATCAGGAAGGTAAATCATCAGAATATAATTCAATCAAAGATGCTATACAATCTAGAAATAGTAATAGATGAAAGAAGTTTTCTTTACTCCAGACGAAATGCAAATGATTCGTGTTTGTTTGTATAATGCACCTATTCCTTATGATCAGGGTGAAGGTGCTAAAAAACTAAAAGTCCTACAAGAAAAAGTAGGTAAACCAAAAACTCGAAAAGGCGAACCTTTACCACTAATTGAATGTGATCTAACCAAGTATGAACACAACTATATGGACAGCACAGATACTATTGTCAAGCAATAGACTTCAGAAAGTTAAATTTAAGTGTCCTTCTAATCTAAGAGAGGATGCATTACAAACAGTCAAATCGATCTATGGTGTCGATGACGTCAGACAACTAACAAGAGTATGGAATTAACACAAGACATTATTGACCAGATACAGGAAGCAATGCTTCACACCAAGAAAAATGGTGATATTAACTGGCAAGAGGGTGATGAGATTGATGTATGTCTAGCAGGAACGTTTGCTGCTGATAGATTTATTGTCATACATAACAGAACAAAAAGCAGCACATCAAAACAGAATTTTGTAAAATGAAAGTTGCTATCATCACAGATCAACACTTTGGATTCAAGAAAGGATCAAAGCATTTTCATAGTTACTTCAAAAAGTTCTATGACAATGTGTTCTTTCCTACGTTAGAGGAACGTGGTATTGATACTGTGATTGATATGGGTGATACTTTTGATTCTAGAAAAGGTATTGATTTATATTCTTTAGACTGGTCACAAAGAAATTACTTTGATAAGTTGAGAGATATGGGATGTAAACTTACATCTATTGTTGGTAATCATACTGCATTCTATAAAAACACAAACGACATCAATACTATAGATCTACTACTTAGAGAGTATGATAATATAGATGTCATTGTCAATGCAGAAGAAAGAACGTTTGACAAACTCAAAGTATTATTTGTTCCTTGGATAACCTCAGATAATAGTGAAAGTACTCATGCCACTATAAAAAGATCTTCTGCCAAAGTCTGTATGGGTCATCTCGAACTCAATGGATTCTCTGCACATCATGGATATACAATGGAAGATGGTGCTGATGCTCTCCCTTTCAAAAAATTTACTAAAACTTTTTCTGGTCATTATCATACTCGCTCCACTGATGGTACTATATCCTATCTAGGTAATCCATACGAGTTATATTGGAATGATTGTAACGATAATCGTGGGTTTCACATATTTGATACCGATACACTGGAACTAGAACCAGTCAACAATCCTTATCAGATGTACAAAATTATCAGGTATAATGATACCCCCAGACAATTGTTTAGGTTCCAAGATTATAAAGATGTAATTGTAAAGGTTGTTGTATTTCAGAAGTCAAACAAGAAAGAGTATGAAAGATTTATCGATGCACTATCCAATGCAGGACCTTATGATCTCAAGATTGTAGAAAAGATTGACGGATCTCAATTAGATGATACAATAGTAGAACAGACTGAAGATACCGTGACACTGTTAGATAAATTTGTAGATGACCTACAGACTGATCTTGATAAAAACAGAATCAAATCTCTCCTCAAGAACATGTACAAAGAAGCATGTGAGGTGAGTATCTAATGTGGATTCTTGCTCCTAAAGGTTATAAAGATGAGGGTGCATATGCAGTCAAAGATAGTGCGGGAGAAAAGGTAGTCTTTCTTTTTCAAGAACATGATGACTGTGAGAGGTATGGAATTCAACTTGAAGCAAAGGGTACTTCTGATATGGAGGTTATAGAGGTGCAAGACACCATTGCTATTGCATCATGTGAGAGAGCGAAGGTAAAATTTACTATAATATCACCAGATGATATTGTGATTCCTGTAGAAAAGAATGATTGAGTTCAAAGAAATCCGATATAAAAATTTTCTATCATCAGGAAATCAATTGACTAATATTACACTCAATGAGTGTGGCACATCAGTCATCATAGGTAAAAATGGTGCAGGAAAATCAACTATACTTGATGCTCTATGCTTTGCACTGTTCAATAAACCTTTTCGTAAAATAACTAAGAGTCAAATTGTAAACTCTTCTAATGATAAAGACTGTCTTGTAGAATTAGATTTCTCTGTACACAGCACACAGTACAAAATTATTAGAGGAATCAAACCAAACAAATTCATTATAGAAAGAAATGGAAATAAACTCAACGAAGATGCTAATGCACAAGATCAACAGAAGTCTTTGGAAGACCAAATACTCAAACTCAACTACAAATCGTTCACTCAAATTGTTATACTTGGGTCTGCTTCTTTTGTTCCCTTTATGCAACTTAGTGCTCCTCATAGAAGGGAAGTTATAGAAGATCTCCTAGACATCAGAGTCTTCTCTACCATGTCAGACATCCTAAAAGAGAAAGTAAAGGGTGTCAGGACTCGTATACAGACGTTAGATCTAAAGAAGGAAAGTGTTGCAGACAAAATTATCATGCAACAAAACTTTATCAAGTCTATAGAAGAGAGTGGACATGAAGAGATAGGTGCAAAAAGACAGGAGATAAAGAATATTGAAGAGGAAATGGAAGAGTATCAGAATCTTGTAGATAATCTTCTATATGATCTAAAGATGAAAGAAGAAAGAATCAGAGATTATACAGATGTGGGTAAAAGTCTGAGAAAACTAGGAACATATAAAGGAAAGTTACAATCTAAACACACAAATTCTACGAAGGAAAGGGACTTCTTCACGAACAATGTATCATGCCCTACATGTACACAAACTATACATGAAGACTTTCGTGTAAATAAAATTGACCAACTAGAAAAAACTATCTCTGGTTTCACGGACAACCTCCAAGAAATCGAAGATGCTATCTCAGAGGCAGAATCTAAAGAGAAGCAATTTATTTCTATACAAAAGGAGATCTCCAATCTATCAAATGAAATTTCTCAGACAAATGTTCGGATTACTGGATCAAGAAAACAATCTAATAAACTCGAACAAGAAATTCAAACTATTACCACTAGACTTGAAAATAGAAATTCTGAACATGAGAAACTAAGTACATACAAGGCATCATTGAAACAAGTCCTTGCTGATTATGGAGACCTAAAAGAAAATTACGAATACTTTCAAGAAGCAAATATATTGTTGAAAGATGATGGTGTCAAGAGTTCTATCATCAAGAAATACATTCCTCTTATCAATCAACAGGTCAACAAGTACTTGCAGATGATGGACTTCTATATCAACTTTACACTTGATGAAGAGTTCAATGAAAAGATAGAGTCACCTATACATGATAAGTTTTCATATCCATCCTTCTCTGAAGGAGAGAAGATGAGAATTGACCTTGCTCTTTTATTCACATGGAGGGAGATAGCAAAGATGAAGAATAGTGTTGTGACTAATCTCCTTATCATGGATGAAGTGTTTGATTCCTCACTTGATGGTTTAGGAACAGATGAGTTTCTAAAGATTATTCGTTATGTTATAAAGGATGCCAATGTCTTTGTTATCAGTCATAAACAGGATTTAGTAGAGAAATTCAACGCTATACTTGAATTTAAAAAAGTAAAGGGATTCTCAATTCTTAGAGGAGTTGACAAAAATATATCTTAGTGGTATACTAAATACCATTACAAAGGACTCGAAAGATCGTAACCCTGCGTAGAAACACCACCCTTGTCGAGGGCGGTATCATCCGCAGGTTTTTTAGTATCTGCGAGACATAAAACAAAAATGATCAAATCAACAATCGCTGCCCTAGCAGCAACTCCTCTTCTATTCTCTGGTGCTGCGTTTGCAGGTCCTTACGTTAATGTGGAAGCAAGTGGTTCATATCCAGATGGTTCATATTCATCAGGCACATGGGAATTCCAACTTGGATACGAAGGTACAACTCCTAACGGAATTGACTGGTATGTATCTGGTGGTCCTACAACTACTCATACTGAGACTGCTGACAAGTTCGGTGACACTGAACTAATCGGTTACCTTGGTGGTGGAAAGGCAATCAACGAAAAGGTTGGAGTATACGGAGAGATCTCTGGTGCTACTAACGTTGATGACGTAGACTGGTCTGGAAAGGCAGGTGTAAAGTATACATTCTAAGATAGTATGTTATACTGAGGGGGTCTAACGACCCCTTTTTTTATGCGAAAAATTATTGTTATATTATTGAGTTGTATGGTAGTAATAGAAGGTGCTCACATGATTGCACACGTACAGAAGAACAATGTACATGGGTGGGTAATACAATACTGTAACAATTCTGATACATAACTTATATAAGACCCCCTTATGTTACCTATAAGAGGGTCTTTTCTCTGTGTTAATACAGGTACTTGACAAATGTGTAAAGTTTTGTTACGCTATATATTAATATACAACAAAAAAGTTTATGACTGTTACAACAGAATCAGGCGGACGCCAAAATGCATTCCCAACTGAGGTAAAACCTTATATCGACGAAAGCATTTCCTATGAGTCTTATGCAAAAAATGCAGAGAAGATCAATGGTAGATGGGCGATGATCGGATTGGTTGCAGGATTCGTATCTTATGTTACCACTGGTAACTTTTTCTTCGGTGGAATCTTAGGATTCTAACGAACACAACAAACACAAACAATTATCACAAGGTAAAACAAATGACTCCAGAAGCAGAAAGATTCAACGGTTGGGCAGCAATGCTAGGTTTCGTAGCAGCAGTCGGTGCATATGCAACAACAGGACAAATCATCCCCGGTATTTTCTAATGTATCCATCAAACAAAAAAGAAATAGAATCACAAAAGATAGTTGCTGAAAAAATTAATGGCAGATTTGCTATGCTCGGCATCATCGCAGGATTAGGTGCTTACCTAACAACAGGTCAAATAATTCCCGGTTTCGTATAATGAAGCACTGGAACTTCGCAGAGCAATTAAATGGTAGACTAGCAATGATGGGTCTATTAGCAGCAGTAGTGAACTACGGTTTCACTGGTTGGATCATTCCGGGGATATTCTAATGAACTCAGTAAAGAGACATCCAGTTCCATTTAAAGTGGTTCCATACATTTTTATGTTAGCAGTGATTGCAAGCACCACTACTAATGTGTTTGTATGATCGCTGAAGCATCAAACATCTCACCCTTCATGGCAATACTCTGGTGTTTCTATCCAGTAGCATTCCTTGTAGGGTTAGAGTTGTTTTTAAGAGCATCAGGTGACGATGACGATGATGATGAAGGCGGTGGAGTAATGACACCAGTATACCAAGGAGCATAATGATTTACACATTAACATTCGCATGTGCAGTAGCATTTACTGCAATCAACGGACTACCGTTCGTATTTTCATGACACTATTATTCACAGCAGCAGGGTTTCTAAACCTGCTATTTTACATATTTGCAGTTGGTTTTGTAATTTCATTACTATTAGAACAGTGGTTAAAGTTTAGACCTTTATCTGTTGATTCATCTATGAATGAAAGAAATATGTATATTGTACAGACCAACAGAAAATACTGTTGGAGACAAGCATTGATGGTTAATATCTATTGGTTCCTATGTAACGTAGGTTTGTATTTCATCTCAAGAAATATAGGGACACCAACGGATAACTTCTGGCAAGGAATATAATTCGATTCTAAAGGAGATCTTGACGATCTCCTTTTTTATTGCTATAATAGATTCAAACCTAAAAATTATGATGAAGTTATCCGATAAAACGAAGGCAATTCTAAAGAACTTCACGGAGATAAATCAATCCCTTTCTTTCAAGAAAGGAAAAAAGATAAGAACTATCTCACCTATGCAAAACATTCTTGCTGAAGCAACGATTGATGAAGAGATACCTTCAGACTTTGCAATCTATGATCTACCTCAGTTCATCACAACCATTGATGTACTATACAAAGATCCTGACATTGACATTACATCAGAGCAGTATGCTTCTATCAAAGAAGGTAAAGCAACTCGTTCAAAATATTTCTTTTCAGATCCTGATGTAATCATATCACCACCAGAAAAAGAGATGGCACTTCCTAGTGAGGAAGTATCTTTCAATCTTGATGAGAATCAGGTCAAGAAACTTATTCATTCTGCAAACATATTAGGTCTTCCTGATCTATCAGTTGTAGGTGAAGCAGGAGTTGTCAAGATTGTTACAAGTGACCGTAGAAATGATACTTCAAATGACTATACAGTAGTGGTAGGATCCACAGATCACGAGTTCTCATTCAATTTCAAGATGGAGAACATCAAACTTATTAAGGGATCATATCAAGTTAGTATATCTAAAGCAAATCTTGCTAGATTCCATAACGTAGCATATAATCTTACATATTTTGTAGCACTAGAACCTGATTCTTCATACGTCTAATGTTTTGCGATAGACTTAGTTTAGTTACTGGAGGATTTGATCCTATTCATAGTGGTCATCTTCAGTATTTCAAAAGGGCAAAAGACCTTTCAAACTATCTCGTTGTAGGACTGAATGGAGATCCTTGGTTGAAGAGAAAGAAAGGACAATACTTCCAATGTTGGACAGAACGTGCAGATATTGTACGTCATCTTGACATGGTTGATGCAGTAGTTTCTTGGGATGATTCTGATGATTCTGCATGTGGTGCTATTGCAAAATGTCTAGACATCTCTACTGAGGTGATATTCTGTAATGGTGGTGACAGAGGTAAAACTAATACACCAGAGTATGAAAAGTATAAAGACAATCCTAGAGTTACATTTGAGTTCGGTATCGGTGGTACTGATAAAATGAATAGTAGTTCTTGGATTCTCCATGGATACTTTGAGCGTCAACGTAAACTTTTAGGCATATGATTTCAGTTTTTGAATTACAACTAGCAAGAGATTTTTTATTCGGTGCATGTCCACCAGTATATACCCTACCCGGTACATGGACTAAATGCAACGCAATAATCCCTCACTATAATGCAGATCCTAATTTAACATTAGGTATATCAATAGCGGTTATCACTGTATTGTTAGCAGGATATGGTGTGTATAAAGGATTCTTTGCTAATAAAAATCTAACAGATCCATGGGACGATCATGACGACTGAACTAAGAAACAAACTGAATCTCAGAGAGTGTGATTTTCTAATCGATCTTCTCATGACTGATAGAACAAATCAGATTGTGCATACTGCCACAGTATACAAAGTAGATGTTGCTTTGCTCGTGCAAAAACTAGCAGGACAGGGTGATATGTTAGAGGGAGTATATAACGAGTTCAATGACTGAATTTTGGAAGGTCTGGAAATATGCTTTAGGATCTTTCCAAGATGAGACCACACAAAAGTATGATAATATAATCTGTATCATACGAACCTTTATTTTTTCACAACTCGTAATTACAAACTGCTTTATTGTTGCAGGTAATATTCGTCACTGGAACGATCACTACACCCCACCAAATTATGAAAGACCAGAACTCAATTCGGAAAGAAGATCAGACCCAGAGATGGAACAGGGCACTGGACATCTTCATAGAGTCAGTTCATAAACCTGATTCCACACTTAGAGGTTGTGCTCACAATCAAAAGTGCTATAATGAACTTATGTGGATCCGAGAAGATATCATAGAACATCTTCGAGGTCTTCGCAGGTAACTTATTTTTTATTATGAACAACTACGGTCTTGAAATTTTATTCTGGGTAGTACTAGGATGCTTTCTTGTATATAATTACGAGGAGTCAAAGCGATGAACATATTTGTTACTGATCCAGATCCTGTTACATCTGCTCAATGCTTACCTGATAAGCACATCGTTAAGATGCCACTAGAATCATGTCAAATGTTATCTATTGTTGCATCAGATAAGTGGGGTCATGGTTTTGGCACACTACCTAAGTTAGATGGTACACCATACAAAACAGACAAGGGTGCATTTCGTAATCATCCTTGCACTATCTGGGCACAGACTAACTTCCATTGGTTGATAGAACACGGTCTTGCATTGTGTGCAGAGTATACTCATAGATATAACAAAGTTCATAGTTGTCAGCATACTATTGAGTGTGCTGATATTATGTT
>Ga0181411_1000459_pt1 | contig 14818 bp, 21 predicted proteins | sample 34SPOviralmetaG_FD_130114 | JGI IMG/M metagenome (GOLD analysis project Ga0181411, IMG submission 130114) | Marine viral communities from the oligotrophic San Pedro Time Series (SPOT) site, San Pedro Channel, CA, USA - 34 SPOT_SRF_2012-07-09 | ecosystem: Environmental > Aquatic > Marine > Strait...
GCCACAGGCGCTCTCAGCGCCTCTCACACCAAAACAAGGAACACCAATGACCACGCAAAAGGTTCTCGAAGACCGGCCGTTGCGCCTCACCAACAACACCCTTGACCTGCGCCCCGGCGAAAAGCCGTCCGACTGGGCCAAGCGTTTGAAGCGAGAGCAGAAGAAATGAGATGGCTATTACCCGCCCTACTCCTCGCCGCAGCATGCGCCCCCGACGATCCGTTGCCGTCACCGCCGACCAGCTCAACCTTGCCGAGCTACGAGCGTACGCTCGCCGAACAAACGGTCCCGACACCTTCGACCGTGCCGCCCTCCTCAAGCACATCCACGACTACCACCAGCACAACCACAACAACGACGACCACGACGACGGTGCCGACACCTAGCGTGTTTCGCGACGCCGTCGAGCAATGGCGACCACAAGTCACTATGGCCGTCACACACTTTGGAGGCGACCAGGACGACGTTCACCGGTTCCTTCGCATCATGCAATGCGAGTCCGGCGGCGACCCCGACGCCAAGAACCCCAACTCAAGTGCGTCTGGTTTGATGCAACATTTGACGCGCTACTGGCCCGACCGGTCTACCCGTGCTGGTTACCCTGATGCGGACGTGTTCGATCCCAACGCCAACATTTGGGTTAGCGCGTGGCTTGCGCTTGATGCTCCCGAGGGCGGCTGGCAACATTGGGTATGCAAATGAGGATCGGATCGCTCTGCACCGGCATCGCCGGCCTAGAACTCGGACTGCAATACGCAGGCATCGAAACCAAGCCCGTGTTCGTATCCGACATCGACCCCGGCGCATGCGACTGGCTTAACCAAGCCATGCCGCACACCCCAAACCTCGGCGACTTCACCGAACTTGATGAGCTCCCCGAAGTCGACATCATCACCGCAGGGTTTCCCTGCCAACCCGTATCAACCGCAGGACTACGCAAAGGAATCAACGATGAACGATGGCTCTTCGATGACATCTGCCGACTTGTTAGCCGAATGGAATCACGACCAATCCTCTTCCTTGAAAACGTCTCTGGCATCTTCACTGCAAACGGTGGGCACGCTTTGGGCAGAGTCGTTTACGGACTGGCCGACATCGGCTACCACATCAGTTGGGGGACTCTTCCAGCGTCCGCAGTTGGAGCACCCCATCGACGCCTTCGATGGTGGGGGCTTGCTGCCGACGCCGACAGCGATGGATCAAAACTCGTCCGGCGGCTCAACCCTGTCAAGCGTGACGCTAACGGACGCAATGGTGAGAGGCCACGGTCACGCGCCGCCGTGTTCGGAGGGTACTGGCCGGCGGTTGCCCGCTGGGAACACATCCTCGGACGACCAGCACCAGACCCTACCGTTGCAGGACGACTAAACCCTGCGCTCGTTGAATGGATGCAAGGGTACCCAGAAGGTTGGGTCACCGACATCTTAACGAATCGCCGCCAAGCTCTTTACGCTCTCGGCAACGCAGTCGTGCCCCAGTGCGCTGCCGAAGCATTCCTGCAACTGTGTACGCGCTAACCTGCGCCAATGAGATTCTTCGGACGAGAGAAGTACGCAGGTAATGACGACTTCCTCGGACTGTTCGTAATCGGCTGGGACGTAACCGGACGCCGGCCCATCGCAGCAATCACCGACGAACCCTGGGAACGCCTAACGATCCACCAAGAATCCGAAGTGTTCAAACTTCTCGCCGAGCTCGCTCTGGACGTTGCACCGTTTACCCTGCCTGACGGCATCGAAGAGTTTCTCGAGGAGTAGTGGAGGCGGCGGGAATCGAACCCGCGTATCCCGCACCTGCATTGGCCGGTGCAGCGAACCCAACTGTTCGCCCCCTAAATCTTGAAAGAGAAAAGCTCCCCCCGGTTTTCCTCATCAGGGGGAGCCTTTCGATTTGCAGGTGTTTCACTGGGGGATTAACACAACCCGTCGCAGGATCTCCCTACGCACCATGCCCGCAATAGGCTTCGGGGCTGAATTTCGAAGGTCACCCCAAAGCTTTGATTACTCTAACAGCGCGTTCCAAGTATTCGGACCAACAACACCGTCAACAATAAGGTCTTCGTCCTTCTGGAACTGTTTGATTGCCTTGTCGGTCATCTTGCCGAACGAACCGTCGATACCGGCACCAGGCTTACGGCCACGAGTCAAGCGGTAGCCGTCCTTGTCAAGCTGCGTCTGCAAGAACTCGACGACAGCACCTCGGTCACCCTTGCGGACCACGGTGTTCTTGCATGCTTCAACGAACTTAGCAACTTCGGCCAGCACGTTCTTCGGGTCGGGTGACGGCGGCTCTTTGCCTTGGTCGTAGGGAAGCCACTCAAACTTGCTGCCCCTGACGCTGCCCGGAGTGTGGTGCCACCACTCGCTACGGACCGGAGCATGCATCCCATACTGGGCAGCGATCTTCTTGACCTCGCCAGTCGTGATGCCCTTGCCCGTGATGCGGAAGTCCACGGCGTAACCGAACCCGTCAAACGCAGGCTGCGACATATGATATGACCCCTGGAACCCGTTGCGGAGCTTACGGTCAGGGTTCGCAGCAAGGTTGAAGCCCCGCTTGCCTGCCTTGTACCCGTCATACAGGTACTTCTGCTGCGCGTACGAACGCACACCGGACACCACCGCAACACGGTTAGCAATACGAGGATCAGCGAAGAACGCCTCAAGCCGTGCGATGAACCGAGGGTGCAGCCCGTCAATCTTTACACGGCTCGACGTGACCGGGATCTTACTCATCTTCGATGTTGACCACCGACGGGTTCGCTCCGCCGATCGGTCCCTTGATCGCAGCGTACGACTTGACGACCGAAAGGACGGCAGCAGCCAACGAGGCCATCAGCGAGTCAACCAGACCAACGTCAAGCATGCCAGCACCATCAGTACCGACGAGAGCAACAAGAGTTTGACAAAAAGTAGAGACAGCACGCTCGGCTGAGTCCTTAAGTAGCACGGTAGAGAACATGCAATCTACCTTAGCTCAGTCCCGGCCCAGGATCACGCCTACGAGGTGAGCAAACAGGCTCGCCCCAGCAATCCACAACCCCCACTCGAGCGTCCGGCCCGACATGGTGATCAGCACCAGTGCCACGCCGCCGACCGTCCAGGCCAGCGCAGACGACTCAAGCAGCACCGACTTCACGAACCTTCTAATCATTTCTACTCCTAAAGCCTCGGCTTGGTCCTCCAGTAGTAGGTGCCGACCCTGGCGTGACAGGCGCAGGCGGCTTCGGTCGCGCAGCACCTGCTGCTACGGCGACACCGGCAGATTGTACAGCAATGATTGCGCGCCGGTCTTCTACGTCGACACGGCTGCCAGCCGGGACGTACGACTCGGTAGCGCCGGCGAACACGTCAACCTCTTCCTCGAACGCTTCTTTGACCTCGTCCTGTTGATCGTTCAGGGCGACGGAGATCGCGCCGACCTGTTGATCGGTCAGCGTGTTGAACGCTTCGTCCTGCACCACCTCTTCGATGTCTTCGACCGTGATCTGTTCCTCGGTCAGCACCTCAAAGACTTCTTCGGCGAGCTCTTCGTCAGCAATCTGCTCGACTAGCTCTACGGCTTCTTCGATCTCAGGCGGGAACGAGGGCGGGGGCGGGGGGAGGGTCGTCGTCGTCGTCGAAGGAACCGTTGTCGCAGGCGGCAGGGTCGTTGTCGTACTCGTAGTAGTGGACGTTGACGTAGAGGTTGTCGGCGGGATCGTCGTCGTCGGCGGTAATGACGTAGTGGTCGTGGTGGGCGGCACCGTCGTGGTTGTTGGCGGAACCGTCGTCGTTGTCGTCGTCGTTGTCGGCGGCAGCGAAGTCGTTGTGGAAGTTGTAGTGGTTGGGGGAACCGGGACCGTCGTAGTCGTCGTGGTTGTCGTCGTAGTGGTAGATGGCGGAGCCTCCGTCGTCGTGGTCACCGGGACCGTTGTCGTCGTCGTCGTTGTTGTGGGAGCAACCGTAGTCGTCGTTGTAGTCGTCGTCGTAGTAGTCGATGTCGTCGTAGTCGAGGTCGTCGTGGTGGTCGCTGGAGGGGAGTATCCCTCGGTTGACCAGCTAACGGTTCCTGAGCCTTCTGGAATAACCTCTCCAGATTGCTCTTGGTACGTTCGGAATCTGAGTACATAGTCACCAGCAGGCGGCGTCAGATGCAGCTTCGACCCGTAGCAGTTGTCTTGGTCGTTGTGGTTACCGTCGTCATCGTCGGCAACGATATTGCCGTCGGTGTCCAATAACCTCAGCCACGGGTCAATCGTGGTCGCAAAATCTAAAGGGCACGCCACATTCGAATTGAACGTGACATGCAGCAACGTCTCGCCATCAAGAGTCAGGGCGTGGTCGTAATAAGTTTGGTCGGGTCCAAGGGCGACGCTCGTCAAAGCCTGCGCCGCTGGCGCAAACCACGCTGTAATGTAGAAAAACACCAACAGGGCTTTGCTGGTCCGCCGCCAGGCCCGCACGGAGGGACTTTACCAGACATGGGAAAAGCGAAACAGAAGGGCACCGCCGGCGAGAACGAAATCCTCGAGCTGCTACAGCAGGCAGGGTTTACTGACGCTCACCGCACCGAAGCGTCACGAGAATCGCACGACATCTGGTGCGGCCCGTTCACCGTCGAAGTCAAGTTCCGTAAAGCGTGGGCGCTGTTCGACTGGATACCCAAACTTCGCAAGGTTGCAGGCGACGAGCCGTGGGTGCTGTTCGCGATCCACGGCGACCGCCGCACCGAGAAAGGCCGACACGTCGGACGGGTAGCAGTACTGGACGCAGACTTTGCAGCCGAACTTATGCAGGTCTGGTGTGATACCGTTTCATCCCGTGGACGCAGCGACCGGGCTACTAACAATACTGACGGTCTTGCTCGTCCCTTGGATGGCGTGGTGCTCAAAGCAGTTGCTGCAAATCCAAATTAGGCTTGCTCGAGGCGAAGAGAACTTTGATCGGGTTCGGGACACGCTGACCGATCACGAAGCCAGGTTGCGAGCGTTAGAAGCGCGTTAGACATAAGTAGGTCGAGCAGTAGGCTCAGCCACCCGAGACTTGACCCAAGTACCGCAAGCCATGCACTGAAACCTGCGGTACGTCATTGCCTTCGTAGCACGCACACCGTTCGATACAAGCGGTCCGCCGCCGCACTGCGGGCACGCATCCGGCTTGTTCATCGCCAACGCCACGTTGGGATGGTTCGGAATCCAAGGGAGGAGTTTGTCGTACAATTCCTCGGTCAACCGCACGTCTTGAATGTTGTACTTCTTCATCAACGCCCAAGCCTTGTCGTCGGCCATCATGCAGTCACGCCACAAATCAAAGCCCGTATGCGGCGTCTTTTTGCCGATACCCAACGCCTCGGAAACGTGGGTGAGCTTGTTGGACGGGAACCGGAACTGTGACCGCACTGTCTTCAGCAAGTCAATGTCAACGTGCGGGGCAGCAGGCGGCAGATCAGCCAGCAGAAACTCACGCTGGAGATGCTTTACGTCGAACGCTTTGCCGTTGTAATGGATCAGGGCGTCGGCTGAGGACAGTAGCGCGTGTGCTGCTGCGACCATTGCGTCGTGGCCGTCGTGATGATCCGAATAGAACATCACCTTCTTGGAACCGTGCCACTTCGCAGCAAAGCAGATGACCGAACCGGTCTTCTCGATCTGGTTTAGACCAATGTTCTGGTTCCACAACCCCCAGATGTAACCAAGGTTCGGACTTGTTTCGATGTCGATTACGAGTTTCTTCATATCCACAACCTCCCTGTCGTGTTGTGCATAACTCTACGGCACAGTCAAGATGCGCAGCGTCATGGTGCCTTCCCACCAGTCGCCATCAGCCGATAAATGCTCTGGAGACATCGACATCTGATCAATCACTACCGTGTCAGATCGCGACCCTTCCTGATACGTCACAACCCGTTTAGCGACCATCAACGCACGCAAAGCGTCATACTCGCCCTGCGGATCCTGCTGCACCGCAGCACCCATACCCCTTGAGGACGCCACACGCTTCTTCATCACAACCGGCAACACGATCTCGTCAATACGAGTCGGAGCCGGGAACGCCAACAACTGCCACGACTCAAGGTTCGGGCCAGCGGTCGTAGACGACGAGTCGCGCTCCAACGTGAACTTGACCGTGTACTTGTCCGACAGGGTGTAGTCAACCGTCTTCGGTGCCCGGTCAGTCAACGTCAACACGCTCAGGTCAATGCCGGTGTCGGGCGTGAACGTGACCTTGATGGTGCCTTGTACCGGGGTAGCAACACCGTTGTACACAAGGTCGGCGTCGTCGTACGTTTCGCCTGCTTGCTCGTAAGACTGGCTGCCGGTAACAGCCAACGTAGGCGAGGCACGCACCTCAACCTGTCGCAGCGACTTGTCGAACTGGCTGTTCCAACGCACGTCGCCAACCGTCAACGTGCCAGACGCAACCCGATCGCCTGACGCAGCGTGACCCTGCACGCCGTTCGCAACATCCACAAAGAACGTCTCGCCATCAACACGAGCAACCCACGTCACGTTCCCAGGCGTCGAACCAGTCGACACCACATCGGTTGCCCACGCTGGCACCAGAGTGTCAGTAAACACCGACAGGTCAGCCCGGTACACCTGGCCGTTGCTTGTGCCGAACCACACGAACCGGTCGTCGGTAGCCAACGAGTAGGCAGCGCCACCGTTATCAATAACGGGTCCATAGGTAACGCTTGCGTCTTGGTTCATTGCAGCGACACGCAAACCCTTGCTAGTTGCAACGATGAGCAGCCCGCCGTATGACGTGATGGCGTTGACTGTTTCGCCTCGAGGCAGATCAGCGACCTGCTGCGGGCTTGTGATCGCCCCGTCAGACCCGGCAGCAAGGAAGTACAGCGAGCCGGTGTCGTTGCTGTTAGCGGCTGCGTACAGGCCGACAGGGCCGACGCACACGTCTTGCCAGACGCTGCCGTGGGTCAGCGAGAACGTGGCAGATCCCAACACAGAGCCGTTAGCTGCGAGCTCCTCGATTGTGTTGGCGTCTAACTCAATTAGTCTGCCGCCGACGTACCGGAGTTTGTCTGGCTCGGACGACCCCAGCGACGACGGCTGCGTAGTTGAGCCGATGCCAGTCTTTGCCAGATGACGTGCTGACCCGTACGCAATGAAGATTGACGTGCCGTCAGACGTGAAATCCGTGATGGTTTCTGGCGTACCTAACGCTGTGACGGTACTCCAAGTAGGCGACGCCGTGTCAAAGTTGGTTGCGTAATACAGGTTGGTGCCCGAAGCGACGTACATGTAGTCCGTGCTGCCGCTCGTAAACACCTTCATAATCACGTCGTTGCCAGTGTTGCCCTTGTCCTCACAGATAGGCAGCAGCGACACCTGGCCCTTCGTCCACGGGTCAATGCCCGACGACGTGTAGAACCGGCGACGATCCGAGTCATCGTTATCAAAGTATTCTTGACCGGCACCGTACGACCAGTCAGTCTGCGACCGCACCCAAAACTGGGTGTTTAGGCGCTGCTCGCCCGCCTCGCTTGACGTGTCTCGCTGCTCGCGCAAAGTCGGCACAGTCGTGCGACTGTACCCTTCCGTCTCAATCAAATACGACCGGCCGTCAATCGTGACAGGCAGACGCTCCGCAGCGTGCGCCATCGCTACACCCCTCGGTAGATCGAAGTCTGAGTCCTACCGCCCGAACGGGTCCACGTTGCCGGGTACTGACTGTACAGGCGGGTCGTTTCAGCGTTGATCCGGTCAAGCCGTAGCGCCCGAAGGTCACGCATCGACGCCGACACGGCACCAGACACAACCTCTTCAGCAGACCGTGACGATCCCTGCTCATCAAGGAACTCGCGTCGGATCGGGCGAGACGACATCATCCGCAGCGCAGCACCCAACGCCGGCAGATCGTACGCCTCAGGGTGCAGGCCGGTCGTGGACAAAGCTGTGGTGCCGTCGGTAAAGGTGCTAAACCCGCACTTGTACAGGACACGCACCGTCTGCCCAGGCCACGCATCCGAGTGCAGAATCAAGCCGTAGCCCGATGCGAACGACGACGTGTTGCGGTCGCGACGCAACGCATACTCAGTGATTGCAGGCTCTGACGCCTCCGACCCAGGATCAGAGTAGGTGACTTGGTAGATCGACAGGATGTCGTCGGTGACGCCGGTTAGGTCGTAGCCGTCCTGTGCTGCGTTGAACGTGACCTCAACGTTCTTGATCTGGAACAGGCCGTGCTGCGGCGACGACAGGTCACGCAGCTCGTGGTTAAGCGCGTCGAGGATCTGATAGGCAGGGAACTTCGGGTTTACGGTGACGAGGTCGCCGTCAGAGTGTGCCGCAGCCTCCGACCCCTTGTAACCCCGCTTCACCGTTGCCAAACCAGCGCCCGACACCGAGAACACATACATAAGCTCTGTGCCGATCTCAATCGTTGCGCCGGCAACCACACCAGGCACAATCGCAGACGGCAACGCAAAGCTCACCGACGTGCTGGACGCATCCAACGCACCAGCAAGCGTCGCCTGTTCCTCTACATAGTCGGTGAGAAGCAGGTCACGCGTCTCGTCAATCCAAGTCTGAGCAGTCATCATTCACCCAACGCATCCCGCACAAGTCCCATGCCACGCTTCCGACCGGTAGCGGTCGAAAACGTCTTGCCAGAGTTTACCTCATGCTTTTCTTCCGCTTTGGCCTCGAGCCGTGCGGCACCGTTAATTGATGGTGGCTGCACACCGTCTTTACGTAGACGCTTGTATGCGTCCATGTCAGCCACCTTCTCCTTCTCAGCCTGTTTTGTTGCCTCAAGGTCGATGATGTTGTTGCGTGACGGGACTGCTGACGGCGACACATACGGCATGCCCAGCATGCGACCCATCACCGCACCGCACTCCAAGCAGTGCATGTCAGGATCGTCTTTGAATCCATGCACCGTTTCTTCAACAGCACCACACACTTTGCAGCGGTAGTCGTACCTTGGCATTAGCGAACCTCCACGGTAAACCCAGCGCCAACCAGCGCATCCAATTCTTGTGATGTTAGATCAGTCGGTGATTCGTGCCCACCTAACAACGTGCGACTAATCGACGTAGGGTCGCCTGGCTGACGGGTCGTAACTGCACCGCTAGTCAGAATGAACACGTTGCGGCCACGAGGGCCTGGAGTGCGGAACCGTGCCAGACGGCGAGCAGGGTCGTTGGTGTGGTACGGCACCACGTCAATCTGCGGCAGAATGTTCTCGGTAGTTGGCACATAACGCATCGAGATGTCCAGCGACGGGACCGTGCTTGAGCCGTTGATCTGTGACGGCGCAACCGACACGCCCGTACCTTCGGTAACTGCCGAGTCAGGGACTGTTACAGTCGCAGCAACAGCCGCAGGTGTAACCGTAACACCAGTGCCTTCGGTGACGGTCGGGTCTGGAATGAGTCCAGAAACGGACACGGTAGCAACGTTGACTGTGACACCCGTGCCCTCGGTGACGGTGACTGCGGGTAGTGCTGTTGTGCCTGTAACCGTGCTGGCCTGAACCGTGATAACAATTTCGACGGTGACAGCCGGTGTAGTTGCTGCTGTAGCAATAACACCAGGGGTAACGGTGACGCCTGTGCCTTCACCAACGGTAACAGCCGGGACGCTCGAGCTCGTTGCAATGACCGCCGGCGTAACGGTGACGCCTGCGCCTTCGGTGACGGTAACTGCGGGTGCTGTTGAGGTGCCTGCGATGACGGCAGGGGTGACGGTGACGTTGACTACGACTGTGCCGTCGTACCTGAGTAGGTCTTGACGGTAGTCGTTGGATGACCGGTATGCGGTCATAGGGCTATGCCGCCTCTAGGTCAACAACCCGAGTACGCAAGTCTTTGACTGCCAGCACAAGCAGCGACAGGTAGGCCGTCTTGTTGATACCGGTCAGGAACGAGTCGCCCAGCTCTTCGCCCTCAAAGTTCGCACCCTTCACAGCGAGGAACGGCGAGATGGCGTCCATGTCCTCAGCGAGCGGACCAATCTCGGGGTAGCCCGGTGAGTTCAGGCGGTTCCACAACTTCGGCACCACGCTGTCGATCATGTCGGCGGTGAGGTGCGTGCCGAGGTCGGCGGTGATGTTCTCCTTCTCGGCGGCAAGCGAGGAGTTGCGCTTCAGCATGTAGGTGCCGAAGCCAGTCGCAGCCCACTCAGCATCGTTGCCCGTTCCTGTCGTTGGAACGCCGAAGTAGTTTTCACCCGAAGGGACATACACGCCGCCGTTTAAGATGGTGAATACCGTGTCGTTGCCCGCCGAGAACGAGATTTCATTTGTGCCGCTGCGGTACATGCCGAGGTCGGTGTCCGAGTCGAACGAGAACGTCGGTGCGGCTGCCGACCCGTTGTTGCCCTTGAACGCATCGAAGTTGTAGACGTCGCCGGAGTCGTCGCCACGGATACCGAACGAACCGATGCGGACACGTTCAGCACCACCCGTAGCAATACCGAGCGAGTCAGCCGCCTGCCTGAAGATGCCGGTGTTCGTATCCGACTGGAAGTTGATTGCTGGGTCAGCAGCCGAGCCGTTAGTGAAGCGAACTTCGCCCTTGAACTGAGAGTTGCCGCTTTGGTCAATGTGGAACCGACTCGCTAGCCCACCACGGCTTGTGCCGGTGAAGAAGTCGAGGTCATATCCGCTAATGATCGACAACGCCGGGCTGTCGCTGCCGAGATTCGTAAACGCAGCTTCGGCGTGGTTCGATACGCCAGAGTCGATAATGGTAAACGCACGGTTCTGACTGGCGACTTGGAAGTTGCCAGCAGGCCCGTTCGTGCCGATGCCGACTGCGCCAGTCAACCCGATCTTGTTCTCGGACGTGTCGAGCAGAATCTGACACGACGAATCGTTGCCGCCTCCTCGAATGTAAACGTCGCCAGACGAGCCAGCAGAAACAAACGTGTGCCCTCCGTCTGACATAATGACGTACTCGTCACCGCTTGCCTCCGCCATGCCAGCAGTACGAAGACCAACATAACTAGCAGAGAAAGTCTGCCCAAGAACGATGCCGCCGTCAGCACCGCCCGACTGCGCCGTAAAATGCCCAGTCGAACTCGTATCACCATTAACCGTCAGGCCAGTAACCGTCGGAGTAGTCGTCCAACCAGACGTACCTGAACCAGTACCAGCCAAGACTGAATTAGCAACAGCGTTTGAATCGCCAGTACCAACCTTCGTTTCCAACGCAATAATCGCGCCAGAATGATTTGTGTGTACGACATCATGCTCAAACCCAGAGTCATCCATTTCCGTCGAAGACGACGGCGACGGTTGCTGCGTGCCTGAATCAAGCGACCCTGGATAGTTTGTAGCCATCAGTCTTCCTCAGCAGCCTCCTGCGGCTGCGACAACTTCGCAATCTGCACCGCTTGCACGGCGATCTCGAAATGCAGGGGGTACCGTTCCCGGATCACCTGCATTACCTCCTCAGCAGTTATTTCCATTAGCCCTCCAAGGCTTCAAGTCGAGTAGTTAGATCAGCAACTTGGGTACGAAGGTCTTTGACTGCGAGAACAAGTAGCGACAAGTACGTCGTCTTGTTGATACCAGTCAGGAAGGTCGTGCCGTCTTCGTTGTAGCCGTGCGCGCCGAGGTGCGGCGAGATGGCTTCCATGTCTTCAGCGATCGGGCCGATCTCAGGGATGCCAGGGCTGTGGATACGGTTCCACAGTTTTGGCTCCACTTGGTCGATCATGTTTGCCGTAAGCTCGTCGCCAGGGTCTTGGATATTTTCTTTCTCGCCCCGAAGCGAACTGTTGCGCTTTAGTTCGTAGTTACCAAACCCGGTAGCTACCCACTCGGCGTCGTTGCCCGATCCAGTGTTTGGGAAGGCAAAGAAATCAACGCCGTTTTCCAAGTAAAACAGTTCATTGCCGATTGCTACTCGTTTAGCGCCATTGGTTGCGAAATTAATTTCGTCGGTCGCGCCGAGGTACATGCCGTTGCCCTCATCGCTGTCAAACGTAAACGTCGGCGCAGCAGCAGACCCGTCATTGACCTTCACCAGGCCGTTGATGTCAACGTCGCCGTCAACAATCAAATCGTCGAGCGTGCCAACCGACGTAATCGCGTCTTGAGTAGCAGTCGTCAACGTGCCCGCAAGACTCGTAGCCGACAGGGTGCCGTTGCTGGCGTTGTAGGTCAACGCAGAAGCGTCTGCGAGAACAGCTTCGCTACCTGTGCCATCCGTTGCAAGCAACGGAAACAGCGTTGCATCTGATCCTGCATCAGCAACAGTCACAGTCGAAGCCAAAGTGGCCGTTGCAGCGTTGCCAGTGCATGACGCAGAACTGCCGCTGGCATTACCAGTCAACGCACCAACAAACGTCGTAGCAGTCAACGTCGCATTGCTAGCGTCGTACGTCAGGCCAGCATCAGTTTCCGGCGTAAGGCTACCCGTAGCACTTTCAAACAACGCCGGGAAACACGTTGCATCAGCCGTGTCCGTAACAACAACCTTGGTAACAGCGTCGTCGTGGATCTTGGCTGCTGTTACCTGATCGTCGCCGATCATCGCAGTACTGACCGTCGCCCAACCAGACGTGCCCGAACCAGTACCCGTCAACACAGTGTTCGCAGCCGGAGCCGAAGACCCCGTACCAACCTTCGCCTCAACCGCCTGAACAGCATCACCGACGTTCTCATGCAAATCCGAATGCGACGGATGACCCGCAGTCGAATCACTCAGCGCCGTACCAGCAGCAGGCTTAGAATCGCCGCCAACCGTTGCAGCATCATCAGCAGAAGTAGGAAAGTTAGTAGCCACGAGTCAACCTCACGGGGTCAGATCAAGAGTGAAAATGCCAGACGCGTTAAACGTCAACACAAAGTCACCAGCAGACGACGACTTGTCTGCACCAAAATCGATGTAACAAATCAGCGGGTCGTTTGTCAGCGAATCGTCGTACACCACAGCCGCTCGAGCCGTGATCGTTGACGACGCCCACGTCAAGTTGGCAGCATCAAACGTGATCGTGCCGCCCGACTGGGTCAGGGTCACCGAAGACAGCGACTTGCCGCCGGCGTCATAGCCAGTGCCAGACACCTCGTTGGTGACATCCGACTTGAAGTCGTGCGTCCCGAAGTTAGGGGAGTAGGACGATGTAACCAGCATGACCTTGAACCGGTCAGCGGTCGTGTCGTCCAGATCAAGGGCAAGATCGTTCTTCAGTGCGTTAAGGAACGTAATGCCATAAAGGCCGCTAGCCATTACTTCTTCTTCTTCTTCTTAGGCATCGGCTTCGCAGCCTTCTTGCCAATCTTGCTGTAAGGCTTACCTTTAGGCATAACAACTCCAGACAACGTGAAAGAGGGGCCGGGCCACGCACCCGACCCCCCTTAACACTACACCATCAACACTTATCAGTTAGCGCCGATGCTGGACGAGGTTTCGATCCGCTGGAGCGAAGCCTCACGGAAACGGTTGTAACCGACCAGGTGGTACCAGCCGACCGTCTGGAAACGACGGAGGCTGTCGGTCACGGGACCGAACACGACGGACGGGTTCTCACCGAAGCCAGCGCCACGGCTGTGAGCCTTAGCGAGAGCCTGCTTACCGCAGATAACGGTGTTGTAGCCGTCCACGTTCGACGCACCGTCGTTGGTGCCGTGGTCAATACGGGGCGTCTCGATGAAGTCCACGCCGCCGAAGGTGCCGATGCTGCCCATGCGGACACCAGTGCCATCCTGACGGATCTGGTACTGAATGATGTCAGTAACAGCGGTGTCTTCACGAAGGTCGAACGACACGTCCGGGTGGATGAAGCCGACGTACACGCCGCCGTCCATCGTCGGAGCCGAGTCGCCACGAAGCGCAGCAACAGCCTTGCGGATCAGCGACGCCGTAATGGTGTCGCCGGCAGCAAGCTCGCCGGTAGCAGTCGCATCGCCGCCATAAGCAACGTTAGAACCGCCAACAAGGACAGCCTGAACGATCTTGTCGATCGAGTTGCCCATGTTGTAACCGATGATGTTTGCAGCATCAGCATCCACGTTGAGGAACGAGGTGCCACGAAGCTTCGCCGTGGTGGTGACAGCGTTGCCGTACTCGGCAAGGGTCACGGTAACGGTCGAGTCGCCAAGGGCAACAGCGGTCACATCCGAAGTCTCGGTCAGGGCCGAGACGGCCTGCGAGAGATCGTTGTAGATGTTGAACTGGACAGCAGAGCCAGGGTGCGACTGGTTGGTCGACTTAACGTCGGCAACCATCTCGAACATCGGCTGGCTACGCAGCGCGAAGTAGGCAAGCTGTTCAAATGCAGTGGTATCTGAAGATACCGAAGAAGCCTGAGTCAAGGCCATGATTGGGATTCCTTCCCATCAGGCCCACCTCAGCTACATCAGACTGCTGCGTTCCAAGTGTGGCCGTGAGCTTCCATCAACTCTCGCAGTTCGTCAGGGTTATTTGTCTGACGAATCAACGTATCGAGTTCAGGATTGGTAACAGGGCCAGCATCGTCAGCCGCCATCGCGATTCGCTGCTCAGCCCCATAATCAACCTGGGGTTGCTGCGCCTGCACCGGCTGTCCGGTGAGACCCAGTTCGGCAGCTTCTGCACGAATAGCGTCCGCAGTCATTTCGCCGTCGTAGCCCCGTATGAAGTACTGACCCTGCTTTGAGTTTGGGTCAACACCTGCATCTCGGAACGATACTTCGCGCTGCAACTGCGCCAACTGTGCGACAGCTTCGTCTCCGGCCTTAGCCCGAGCTTCCATATCGCGTCGCCAGTTTGGCTTCGATTCTTGGCTAACAGAGTCTTCAGCCTCGGTGGGCATTTCATCTGTCATATGTCACTCACCTTCGATACGCGTCTACAACGGTGGAATGCAGACGGAGAATGGATGGAA
>Ga0181411_1000462_pt1 | contig 14776 bp, 24 predicted proteins | sample 34SPOviralmetaG_FD_130114 | JGI IMG/M metagenome (GOLD analysis project Ga0181411, IMG submission 130114) | Marine viral communities from the oligotrophic San Pedro Time Series (SPOT) site, San Pedro Channel, CA, USA - 34 SPOT_SRF_2012-07-09 | ecosystem: Environmental > Aquatic > Marine > Strait...
CAAAATTTGTTAGACACTTCACAGAGCCTAGTAAAGAGACAAAAATAAAAAGAATAATTAGTTGGGATATGAAAGTATTATAATGCCTAAAAAACAAAAGGTAAGATTTCATAGAGGCGATAAAAGGCCAGGTACACATCAATTTACTTTATCATACACTAAAAAAATGATAAAGAAAGGTAAGAATATATACTGGCAAGTCATAGAAAAACCAACTAAAAATGTGGTCGCTGAATACTTTTTTGAAGAAGACGCTCACAAACTTGTTAAATTTCAAAATAAACATAAAGTTTGGCAGGTCAATGGTGGTGTACCAAAATTTTTGTGGACAAGAGTTTAGTTATATAAATATAATAAACAATTGATTTATATGGACAACGTGATTATAGTTATGGGAAAAATGAGAGAAAAATGTTTAGTTTTAAAGGATTTTTTACAAAGGAGAAGAATACACATTTAGAACACCTAGAAGACGATATTATAAATCGTGGTTCAAAAGGTGGTCAGAATGCTATTAACTTCTTAAAATCAGTACGAAATATGCTTGCTGGGTCCTCTGGCAAGAAAGTCAATATGACCGTCAAATGGGACGGAGCTCCTGCTATAATCTGTGGTGTTAATCCAGAAAACGGCAAATTCTTTGTCGGCACAAAATCTGTATTCAATGTTAATCCTAAAATTAACTATACAACAGGTGATGTAAGAAAAAATCATAGTGGTGAATTAGCAAATAAACTTTCTATAGCTTTAAGAGAACTAGCAAAATTAAATATATCTGGCATTTTACAAGGTGATTTTTTATTCTCAAAATCAGATTTGAAAAACGAAAGTATTGATGGTGAGAATATGATAACTTTTACACCTAATACTATTACCTATGCTGTGCCTGTTGTTTCAGATATAGGTAAAAGAATAAGAAGAGCAAGAATGGGTATTGTATTTCATACATCTTATTCAGGTAAAACAATGAAAAGTTTAAAAGCAGGTTTCGGAACGGTATCAAGTCGTTCAGGAATATCTTCCGTGTTTTTAGCTGACGCTGCTTACAGAGATGTAAGCGGCTCTGCTAAATTAACAAAATCAGAATTATCAACCTTTGACGCTAGAATTAGAATGGCAGAGGGTTCTTTATCAAAAGCAGGACCTATGTTAGATGAAATGAATGTAACAGATAGTTTATCAGTTGGGTTTAGATTAAAAGCTTTCTTCAATCACTACATTAGAAACACAAGTGGTCATATGGCAAAAGTAAGAACTCTTGTTGAAATGTTTGGTGAGTATTACGAAAACTTTTTACAATCAGAAATAGACGCTAGAAAAACAGAGGCAGGTAAAAAGAAGTATAAAGATTTATTAAAAAAGAATATGGCTTTTATTAAAAGAAATAAAAACTCTTTAACTATGGCTATAGCTTCACACATTACTTTACAAAATGCTAAAAACTTTTTAGTAAGTAAATTAAGTGAGATACAAAGTATTGGTCATTTTTTAAGAACACCAAATGGTTATAAGGTAACGGCACCTGAAGGATTTGTGGCAGTTGACAGAGCTGCTGGTGCTGTAAAATTAGTTGATAGATTAGAGTTTAGTAGAGCAAACTTTACAGCTGAGAAAGATTGGGTAAAAGGATAATGAAAAAAACTTTAGACGAAATTAGACAATATATCAACGAGGGTGTTTACGATCCAGGTATATTTAAGGCTTTCTTTTTAGCAGGTGGGCCTGGTTCTGGTAAGACTTTTGTAACTCAAACTGCTTTTTCTGGCACAGGTTTAAAAGTTGTAAACTCTGATAGTGTATTTGAAAGAGGTTTAAAAAAAGCAAATTTATCTTTAAAAATGCCAGATGAAGAAGAATACTTTAGAAATATAATTAGACAAAGAGCTAAATCAACAACAGGCACAATATTAGATACTTATGTTGAGGGTAGATTAGGTTTAGTTATCGACGCCACAGGTAGAGACAAAAATATAATACAAAGACAACACGCTATGCTTTCAAATATTGGCTACGATAGTTATATGATATTTGTAAACACAAGTTTAGATGTAGCTTTACAAAGAAATAAAGGTAGACCTAGATCAATACCAGAATACATTGTAAAAAATAGTTGGAATACTGTTCAACAAAACATTGGCCAGTTTCAAAGAATTTTTAGTCCTAATAAAATGTTAATTTTAGATAATAATAGAAGTGAAAAAGAATTAGTGTCTTCTACTATAAATCAAGCTGCTAAATTTATTAGAGGTAGATTAACAACTAAACCAGAAAATGGTATCGCAATGTCTTGGATTAAAAAAGAACTAGAATTAAAGAAAAGAATATGATCGGCTTTCAAAAATTTATGAATTTAACGGCACAAAAAAAGTGCCCACCAGGTTTTAGATTTGATGACAAACTAAAAGTCTGTGTGCCAAAAGGCCAAGGTAGATATTATGGTGCCTATGGTTTTGGTGTTGCTAAAAATCAAAATACTTCAGGCGAAACTGAAAATGGCGAAACAGATAACGGTAATGCTGATACTGGTAATTTATCAGGCAATGGTAACGGTAGTAATACAGGTAATGGAGGCAACGGCGGTAACTAATGAAATTTAAAGATTACATAAAAGAGGCAGTCATTGATATACCAAAAAGAACATACGCTAAAGGTGTGTTTGATGAGGCCGATACTGATAATCCAAAATTAAAAGATAGTGTGAAGTCTATGATTGACAACATACTAACAAAGATAGAAGACGCTGAAGGATACTCTATAATTAAAACTGGATTAATTGGTTCTATATTAACAAAGAGATATAGAAATGACGCTGACTTGGATATTAATGTATTGTTTAGTGTGCCACCTGAAAAACAAGAAGACGAAAGATTAAGACTATCTAAAAAATATTTAGCGGCTGCTTCACCTGTTAAGATACAAGGTCAAAAAATACCAGGCACAGAGCATCCTGTAAACTTTTATTTCATTACCGACAAACAAACTTATGATGAACAAGAGAGTAAGGCTGACGCTGTATTTGACATAGAAAATAATCAGTTTGTAAAAAGACCAGAAGAATTTACTTTTGATCCAGATTTGTATGTAAACGATTTCAATAGAAAAGTACAAGAATTAGATGTTGTAAAAGGTGAACTAAAAAGAGATATTATAGATTACAACGAATTAAAAGACCTATCAACAAATGATGTTTTAAACTTACAAGATAAAATTAAAAACAAGTTAGAAGAAATAGAAGACAGTATTAAAGATATTGTAAAAATAGGAGATACTGTTGACGCTGAAAGAAGAGCAGCCTTTGATAGTGATATGTCGCCAGATGAGATTAGACAATACGGTATTAAAAACAGATTACCAAAAGCTGTAATCTATAAGATGTTAGAAAAATATCATTACTTAAAATTCTACAAGTATTGTAAAAAAATATTAGAAGATGGTGTAGTAACTGACAAAGAAATAGATGACTTACATATAAATGAGGGTGGTATTTTTAGTGCTTGGGATACTTTAATTAGAAAGACGGTAAAAGCTCCTAGAATTAAGTCTGCTTTACAATTATATTTAAAATATTTAAGACAAGGTGTAAAAGACGCTAAAAACAAAGCTGCTCAACACGCAGGTTTAGGTTATAGAGAATTTGGACTAGCAGTTACAGACGCTGGTTTACCAGAAAACTTTACAACGGAACAAAGAGATGGTAACTCTGTAGCATTTACTTTTGGTAGATTTAATCCACCAACTATTGGACACGAAAAATTAATTAACAAAGTGGCACAACAACCAACTGACAAATATTTTATATATTTAAGTAGATCACAAGATAAAAATAAAAACCCATTAACACCTAGAGATAAACTAGATGTTATGAAAAAGATGTTTCCTAAACACGCTAGAAATATTGTAATTAATCCTACAAATATGGTTTTAGATTTAGCAACAGATTTATATAACAAAGGTTTTACAAAAATTACTATGGTTGCTGGTAGTGATAGAGTAAGAGAATTTGAAGGTATCTTAAAAAGATATAACGATAAGAGAAATAGACACGGCTACTATAACTTTGATAAGATAGAAGTTGTGTCAGCAGGTGAAAGGGATCCTGACGCTGAGGGTGCTACAGGTATGAGCGCTAGTAAAATGAGAACAGCGGCTGAAAAAGGAGATATTACCTCTTTCAAACTAGGTTTACCATCATCTTACAAAAACAAAGCAGACGACTTAATGAAAAAAGTTAGAAAAGGTATGGCCTTAGCGGCTAGTTATGGCGCACTTGGTCATCACGCTGGTTATGGTTACAAACCAATTGCTAACTTAAATGAATATGAACAAAATCAAATAAGAGACTTATATGTTAGAGAAATGATTTTTAACATTAACGATAAAGTAGATTACATAAAAGAAGACATACAAGGTACCGTAAAAAGAAGAGGTACAAACTATGTAGTAATCGAAGATAACAACAACAATTTACACAAAGCGTGGATATGGGATTGTTTACCCGTAGCCGCAGATAGAGAGGTAGAAGTGAGAGAATACGATACAAACGTTGACTATGGCTTTACTGCCGTGGACAGAATAGAAGAAGACTTGGATGCTCAACCACAAGATAGAGATGTTAAGAAAAAAGATGGCACACAGCCTAAAAAGTATTACAAAAACCTATCAAAAGATACAAAAAGTAAAAGAGCTGACTTCTTTAAAAAGAATAAAGATAACAAAGAAGCACCAGGCGACAAAGACGCAAAAACAAAACCATCAATTCATACTAAAAAATTCAAACAAATGTATGGTGAAAATTCAATGGACGAGGCTTGTTGGACAGGTTACAAACAAGTTGGCTTTAAGAAAAAAGGTGGCAAACAAGTACCTAACTGTGTACCAGAATCAATGTCAATTGAGGATGCTAAATTGATAGATGGTTATGTACCAGAATCATATGAGATAGGTGCTGATTACGCTAATCATACCAAAGAGGTGACACCTGGTGAGAAACCATCAGCAAAACCTATTGATTCTAAAGACAAAGGTATAGAAGTTAAGAAAGAAGATGTCGAAAAATGGGCTTTTTCAGATGAAACAATAGATAAATATAAGAAAAGATACGCCGAAGAATGGCGAAAGAAACTGGATGAAGTTGTCCAAAGAATGTTGGAAAAACTATAATGGTTAAGTCATTTAAGGCATATGATAATATAGATGAGACGTGTGATAAGGTAATCTTTGAACACGAGGCCGAGGGTTTACAGGAAGCTGAATACCAAGGCAAAAAAGTAAAATTAAACGACCCAATTAGAGGTGGTTCTAAAAAGTTTTACGTCTATGTAAAAGACGGTGATAAAATAAAAAAAGTATCTTTTGGTGATACAACAGGTCTATCAATCAAAAGAGACGATCCCGCTAGACGAAGAAGCTTTAGAGCTAGACATAATTGTGATAACCCAGGACCAAAAACAAAAGCAAGATATTGGTCTTGTTATCAATGGCGAGCTGGAGCAAAGGTAAACAACTAATGAGTAAATCATTTACACAATTTAAAAAAGGCGACTATGGTTTAGCCGAGGCAAAAGCTAGTCCAACAAACTTACAATATTTAAGAGCTAAACAAGCTGGTAACAATCACTTTGAAGTAAGAAGATATATTGCTGATGTTATTTTAAGAGATAAAAAATTAGCTGACTCTTACAAAGCGTTAGAGATTATACACGATACTTATGGAAGAATTATTGGTAATGACGCTATACAATTAAGACAAAGATTAGAACAAATGTTAAAACAAGATTTAAAAAGAAAAATCCTAAATTGGGATGAAGTTTGGAGTACACTATAATGAGTAGATACAGAGAAACAATGGCTGAGGCTTTAAGAAAAGTTTACGAAGATGGCCACGAAGATGTATCATCTTCAAAAAGAATGTGTCAGACTATTGTAGAAGACGCAACACAAATTAGAACAAAATTAGATTCAATGTCTGCTGAAGACAAATTAGATACTTGGTGGACTAATAAGTTGGCTAAATCTGCTGACAACCTAAACTCTGCTAGAGATTACATTATGAATCCTATTGAAGAAGAATTACAAGAAAGAACATATGACCCTATACAATTTGGTCCTGATAAAGTCGCTAAAGCAATGGCTATCGCTACAAAAAGCTCAGGTCAATATAGTGTTGCTGTAAGAGATATAGAAAAAATTGCTAGAAATTTATCTAAAGTATCTACAATAGCTAGAGAATTAAAAAAACAAAATGAAGAAGTTGAATTAGACGAAGGCAGAATGAAAACTATCTATACAATGCAACAAGACGGCAAATCAGCGGCTGAGATTGCTAAGTATATGAAATTGCCTGTAAAAACTATTAAAGATATTTTAGGTGAAGGCGAAGAAATAGAAGAAAGTTTAGATGAGTTTACCTCTGATATGATTAAGAGATTACAAAAATCATATAGTACAATGCCAAAAACAATTTCACCAGAACAAGCTAAAGCTCTTTCAAAACATTTAGATAGACTTGACTTGGCTTCATTAAAACAATTAACTAAAGCAAAAATACCATTTGTTACAACACTTGCTAGAAACAAAGTTTATAAGAAGACAGGTAAGTTTGAAGAAGTTGAACAACCAGAAAAAGAAAAAAAAGAAGCAGATAATAAAGAGTCAGTTATAGCAGCTTTAAAAGATCAGATTTCTATGTTAAAACAAAAATTAGAAAATGAAAAAAACAAAGCTGTAAAACCTGAACCTAATCCAGACACAGGCGAAGTACCATTAACTATCGGTTTAGCAAACAAATTGTTAAAAGATAAAGAGAAAAAAGAAAAAAAAGATGTACAAGAAGCTGACTTATCAAAGCCACAAATTAAAAAAGTACATAAGATGGCTGATGAGTTACCTAAAAAAGATTTCAAAGACCGTTATGGTAAAGAGAAAGGTGACGCTGTAAGATATGCTACAGCAACTAATATAGTAAAGAAAAAACTAGGTATAGAAGAAAATCAAGCTGATATGATGTTTAAAAAATTGTCTCAAAAAGCACAAACATACGTGAATGAATTATTAAGAAGTGGTATGGGTACTATGGAGGCAATAACAAAAGCAAAAGAAAAATTTAACGAGGGCGATATGAAGAACGAAGAAATGCGATTAAGAGTAGAGTCAATGGCTGCTCTAAAAAAGAAGGCAGACAAATCAGGTATGCCTTATTCAATATTAAAGAAAGTCTTTGACAGAGGTATGGCCGCTTGGAAAGGTGGACATAGACCAGGTGCTAGTCAGCACCAATGGGCATATGCTAGAGTAAACAGTTTCGTAACTAAATCATCAGGAACTTGGGGTGGTGCTGATAAAGATTTAGCTAAACAAGTAAGAGGAAGTAAGTAATGACAAATTATTTAAAACACAAACCAGGTAGTATTGAAGAAATAACTGCTAAAATGAAACCTGAAGATTCAGATTATCAGGCTAAATTTAAAAAAGAACTTGAAAAAGCTGGTAAAGGTATTGGTTCAATGTCACCTAAAGAAAAAAAAGATTTCTTTAATAAGATTGACAAGATGCACAAAGGTAAGAACGAGGCTAAAGTTGATGAATTAACTTCAGCACAAAAGAAATTACCACCTGCTTTACAAAAAGCAATTAAAGCAAAAGAAAAAAACGAAGACCTAGATTCAAAAGATGAGCCGTCTGTAAAAGATGTTGCTAATCAATTGAAGAAGGCTGTAAAAGCACACGGTCAACAAGCAAAAGATTTAGAAAAGGCTATAAAGACAGAGGCTGATTCTAAAGGTGATGACATCAATCAAGGTAAAATGGATAGAGTTAAAAAAGGTGAGAAAGACCTAGTTGACCCTAAACCATCTCTAAAATCTGTGGCTAAAACGGTCAAAGAGATGATGAGAAAAAAGAAAGATGATGTTGCTACTATGGCTGATACTGAAAAAGAAAAAGAAGCTAAGAAAACAACACTTGTCGGTTCTAAAAAAACACCAATTGATCTAAAACCCGAAGTAGAATACAAAAACTAGTCTTTGTTCTCTTTTTGTTCTCTTGCCATTTTGGTAGGATATGATATAGTAAAGGCAAGAAAACACTATGAAACAATTACCTAGAATCTATTGTGATATGGACGGTGTTCTTTGTGACTTCAAAAAACACGCTGAAAAAGAGACTGGTGTATCAATAGCCAAATGGTCTAACTTATCAAAGACTGATAAGTGGGGGCCAATCAAAGAAAATAGATATTTCTGGTCAACTATGCCTTGGATGGCTGGTGGTAAACAATTGTGGAACTTTATATCAATGTATAAACCACATATATTATCAGCATATGTAGAGGAAAGCTTTGATCCTAATTGTATACCAGGTAAGACAAAGTGGTTAAAGACAAATGTACAGGTTCCAACAGATAGAGTTAATCTGGTAAGACGAGTACAAAAACAAAATTTTGCTAATAAAAATTCAATACTTATTGACGACTACAATAAGAATATAAGCGACTTCAAAAAACGAGGTGGTATTGGTATTTACCATACATCCACATCAAATACCATTAGAGAACTTAAAAAACTAGGTTTCTAATACTCTCCATTATAAATATTCCAATATATCAACAAATTGAGTACCTTAACAATTTAACAAGGGAGAGAATAATATGTCAAGTTGGGCAAAATCAGACGCTCACGGTAGCGCACCTTTATGGGCGTTAGCAAGAGTAAAAAAAGCACCAATCTCAGGTAATATGGGAGCGGCTGCTTCTGGCAAGCTATTTAATAACGCTACTGGTAACAACCTTATAACAGGTGTTACAATAGGTTTATTTAATGTAGCTGCTGGCGAAAGATTTTCAGGCTGTCACCAAGGTTGGGTTTTAAAAACAACTGGTTCTGGTGGTAGAGCAAGTAGAATTACTGGCGAAACACTTGTTTGTATGACAAGCAATACTGGAAGTTAATAATTAATTAAATATAGGCGGCTTTTATGGTCGCCTATATACTATATGAATAAATTGATCTAGGCAAATACCTAGAGTAGCATTCCCGAAAGGGTTAACAGGAGAAAAAAATGGCAGACAAAAAAGTAACGGCGTTGACCGATCTAGGTGACGCTTTAGCAAGTGGTGATTTATTTCACATAGTTGATGATCCTACTGGCACACCAATAAACAAAAAGATAACAGCGGCTGATGTATTTAATAATATACCTTCGTTTCTATCTTTAAAACAAACATCTCAATCAATTACAGGTGATGGTTCAACATCATCAGCAATTAACTTGACTACAGCAATTACGGAAGTTGACGCTACATCAGCGGCTGCTCCTTGTACATTAGCTGCTAGCTCAACAGATGGTCAAATTAAAACGGTATTAAATGTATCAACATCTGGTACAAATAATGTCACAATCACACCGGCTAACTTTGCTCAAGGCACAACGGTAACTCTTAACGCTCCAGGTGAAAGTGTAACTTTCATTTATAAGAGCTCAAAGTATTACGTGCTAGCAAATAACGGTGGCGCTATAGCGTAATTAGGAGTATATTATGGCAAACATTGATGAAAAAACATTAATTGAAGAAAGAAAAGTATTAGAAACAGATTTTAATACTATGAACGATAGAATAAAGCAAGTTGAAAAAGATTTGGGTACTATGAAAAGTAATTTAAATGCTCTTTATGGTGCTATTCAACAAACCGATAGACTATTAGAAAAAATAAGAGGTGGCAAAGATGAGAAACAACCAATGCCAGCTGAAAAAGAAAAGGCGCTAAACATAGCGACAACGTAATGAAAAAATTTAAATCTTTTGTAGAAGATGAAAATTTAAAAGACTTTGAGGAAGACTTAATTGGTGAGGCACCACCTAATACTGCTGACGCTATGAAGCGTTACAAAGCAGGTAAGGCTGGCTTTACTGATAAGGCACACCTTAAAGCAAAAGGTCTGATACCTCGTACTGATGGTACGAAGAAAAAATCAGACAAATACAAATAGGAAAAGGAAAAATGAAAACTGTTAAACAACACGTAAAAGAAGCTCACGGTTATATGGGTGACGCTCAAGGTGTTGGTGTAGCAGTACAAAATAGTATTGAAGACAGCAACATAAGCGCAGCTAATATCCACGATCCTGAAGTCTTAAAACAAGTTAACGCATTTGTTGGCTCTATTGCTGAAAGAGAGTATTTAAGTCCACAAAAAGCTGTTGATGAGTTAAAAGAAAAACTAAGCAGAGTTGGTTTATCTTTTGATTGTAAAATCGAAGGCGATAAAGGTTCTAAAACAATTGAAGTGAAACAATTTGGTGGAAGATTTGGTAAAGATACCGATGGTTCTGATATAAATGATGATGGTATATCTCATAAAAAAGAGGGTGGATTAAAAATTGAAGTTAGCCACGAGCTTTTACAAACAGGAACATCTAAGGTCTACGCTAAATTAGTGTAGTAAATGTTCAAAGAGATAACCAAAGATAATTGGCTGTTGTTTGCTCAACATCATTATGACAACCCTACTTTACAAAAAGAGCAGGAGTTTTATGATGACATCAAACGATTCAAATATCTTAAAAGGTTATTTCGTAAATATAAGGCTACTAAAAACATAAAGATTAGATTAGTATTAAATCACGTGATTGTACTAGCAAATGTTTTTGGTGTTGAGGCAGCTTGTATATTATTATTATACAAAGTTGAAAAGATATATTGGCCTTATTTAAAATCTGTTTTAGTTTATTTGGATTATCTATATCCACACGAACTAAATGATGTAAAAACAGATAAGAACATAGATGAAATATTAAAAAAGGAACTAAATGGCTAGTAGAGCGGTTGACGCATTGATAACTTATCGTATCATTAAGTTGTTAGTGACACCATTTGAAAGACAAGAGGCTTACAAATACGGTATCATTGACGCTGATGGTAAAGTTTTAAAGAAAGCAAAGACTTTAAAAACTGAACGAGAAAGAAAAGCATACACAGTATTACATAGATTTATTTTTAATTTAAAAAGAATATTAAAAAGAGTAGGTCTAGGTAGCAGACTTGGATCGTTTGCTGTGGCCCTTGGTTTATTAATAAAAGAAAATAAAGAATATACTAAACATCAAAGTCTAATTGAAAGTGCTGTTGTAACTTACTTAAAAGATACAGAGCAGTTTATAGAGTTATTAAAAGAAGAAGGCGAAGTACCAGATTATGTCATAAACGAAGAGCCAGCATACACTTGTTTTGGTATTGATGTTTATGAATATGAAGATAAATTAATGTCGGAGAAAGAATATGCCAAAGCATTATAAAGAAATGATGGACGAAATCATCAATAAGATGGACAAAGAAATTGAAGAAGACGCACCAGCAAATTCAGTAGCAGGTGGTGGAGTTGATTTAGCTCCTAACGCTGCCGTTTCTCAATCGCCACATATGGTAAAGAGAAAAAAAGAACAAGGTGCTGAACAAGATAAAATCAAAAACAAAATTAAAAAAATGGTACAAAACAATGAAGATAATAATAACATTGTTTTCAAACAGATATTAGATGGCCTTGACAAAGTTGAAACTAAATTAGATGAAAAGATTAATGGTAAAACTGAAATCAAAGAAGTAGAAAAAAAAGATTATAAAACTTTTAGAGACAAATATAATGGCTAAAACATTTAAAGAATATATGAGTTACATTGGTGGTTTTAGAATTGGTAATTTAGATTCTTTTCAAGCAATGCCTAGCTTAGGTGATACACCACCAAAAGGTCAAGGTGGTAGAGATAGTCGAGGTGTTGGTTTAAATTCAGGCAGTAGAGATTTGCCTTTAAAAGCAAACTATACAGGTCAGGCACCAGGCACAATGAGACCTTTTCTAACGGCTGCCAAAAAAATACAAGATAAAAATAAAAAAGATAAAAAGAAAGTCAAAGAAGATAAAGATATGGAAGACTTTCTAAATGATATAGCAAACAATACACCAAACGAAAGTCAGTTTGAGGATGCTAAAAGAATACCACAGAAACCTGGTCAAAAAGATAAGTCAGATAAACATAGTGATTTATATACAGACGAGGATCCTAAAGGCACAATACACGGCCTAGGTTTTACAGATGGTACGAAGGCTAGACAATCTGTAAATAAAATTAAGAACTCTGGTAGAACACACGCTCATAAGATTCAGGCTGCTATAGCAATGAGTCAGAGAGCAAAAGTGGCTAGTCAAAGAGCAAAAGACCCTAAAAAGAAAAAAGACTTGGGTCAGGCTCATAAAATATATCAAAACTATATTGATACAAATAAAAAAAGTAAGGATTAAATATGGAATTATTAATTACTTTAGCAATGAAATTTTGGCAATGGTCACTTTTAATAGTATTAGCGATTGTTGGTTTCATTATAAATTTAATGGATAAAAGAAAAGCAAATATAACATTTGCTTATAGAGAATTACCACATCTACAACCTGTAAAGATACCTACAAAAGGTAAAGGTTTCTGGAAAGGTATAATTATGTGGTTACTTTCAACTAGAAATTGGGTTGTAACACAAGATTGGAAATATAGAATGAATGGTAATGAGTATATCATACCTGCTGGTTTTCAATTTGATGGTGCTAGTATACCTAAATTTTTAAGAACATTTTTTTCACCAGTTGGTGTTTTATTAGTAGGTGGTTTAGTACACGATTATATGTACAAATATGCCGCTTTAAAAAGAACAGATAAAAAAGGATCATTATTATTAGTAGATCAAAAAAGAGCAGATCAAATTTTTAGAGACATTAATATAGAAGTAAATGGTTTTTATTTTATGAATTACTTAGCATACTGGTCATTAAGAATAGGTGGCTTTGTAGCTTGGAATGGTCATAGAAAAAAAGAAAAAAAGGAGAACTAATATGTTTTTTACATTAGGAATAATTATAGGCTTTGTTTTAGGCTGGATCGTAAACGATAAGTGGGACTGGATAAAAGATAAAGCTGTATTTTGGAAAAAGTAATATGCTAGGATTTAGATTATTTTTTATAGGAATACTCGCTAGCGCTGTAATAGGCGCTGGCGTTTATGTGATGAAGTTAAGATCAGATAATGCTATATTAAAAGCAAACGCTATCAAACTAGAGTCAGCAGTTGCTGAACAACAAGACCTTATCACACAACAAAAAGAAGATTTTAAAGATATACTGGCCGCTAATCAAAAGATGAATGAGTTGGTTGGTGTATTAAAAAAAGACCTTGAGGATTTAGATAAAAGGTTTAACAAGAAGAATAGAGATGTTGGCAAACTTGCGATTGCTAAAACAAAGTCTATTGAACGAATAACAAATGGCGCTAGTGCTTTGGCTACAAGATGTATAGAAATAGCTAGTGGTGCCGAATTAACAGAAAAAGAAAAGAATGCTACAAAGAAATCTGAAATTAATTCTGAATGTCCTAGTATCGCTAATCCTAATTACGTCCCTTACTAGTTGTTCGGGAGTAAAGACATTAGAGATATTTAAGAAAGAGGTTGAAAGAGAAAAACTCAATCTGAACGCACCCACACCACTTGAATTAGAAAACTTAAAATGGATTATTATAACAAGTAAAAACGCTGAAGAAGTGTTTAAAAAACTAGAAGAACAAGGTATTGATCCTGTGTTATGGGGTCTCACCGACAAAGACTTTGAATTACTTGCTAAAAACTTTGCTAGAATCCGTAATCAATTAAAAATTACAAATGATTTGCTAGATAAATACAAGGAGTATTACGAACCAAAAACAGATGCCAAAAAATAGATTAGACATATCAGACAATACTGCTATTAGTATGCCAATGCGGAACTTACTTTCCATAGTGGCTGCCGTGGCTGTCGGAGTGTGGGCTTATTTCGGAGTATTAGAGCGTATCACAATGTTGGAGACCAAAAGTACACTTGCTGAAAAAGACTTAAATCAGGCAATAGAAACAATAGGTGCTGATTTAGAAAAGAATACAGAATTTAGAATTAAATGGCCAAGAGGAGAAATGGGAAGTTTACCTGCCGACTCGGAACAATTTATGTTGATTGAGCACATTGCTGGTCAGTTGGAAGCAATACAAAAGAGTATGGAAGATATGATGAACAATGGCGTTAACATCAAAAGATTACAAGAGGATGTAAAAATCCTTAGAGATGATGTTGAGAAATTAAAGGATAGTAATAGAAATATAATCTATCAAAATGGGAACAAAACACAATGAAAAAATTAATAAGTATATTATTTTTATTATTGTTTACATCTAGCGTATTAGCAGCTAAATTATATACTGGCGGAGAAAAATACGAAAAAGATGGTGTGATTGCTTTAACATTAACACTTAATGGTAAATTAATTGAATGGGTTTACAAAGAAAATTTAAGTCAATGCTTAAAATCTAAAAGGGTAGCAAGCAGAGAAGTAGGTGGTGAAAGAGTTATATTTGCTTGTAAATCTGTAAAAGCATTATTACAAGAAGACAAACAATCAAAATACGGTATTAGATTACTTAAAATACTAGACTAGGAAAAATATGCAAGGTAGATTACTATTAGCAGGACTATTATCATTTATTATATTAATAGGTGGATTAAGTTTAGCGTTTGCAGATTGTACAGGTTGTGGTGATGACGGTCATCAAGTTTGTCCTATTGAAAAGAAACATACACATAAAACTTTTATGAAAGAAGAACATAAAGAGTCTTCATCTACACCAGAAGATGGTGTTGTATTCGCAGTATGTATCTTTGAGATAGATGAAAATGGTCAAAGAAAATTAGTTGACCACGTGGCAAGTGAAAA
>Ga0181411_1000467_pt1 | contig 14707 bp, 14 predicted proteins | sample 34SPOviralmetaG_FD_130114 | JGI IMG/M metagenome (GOLD analysis project Ga0181411, IMG submission 130114) | Marine viral communities from the oligotrophic San Pedro Time Series (SPOT) site, San Pedro Channel, CA, USA - 34 SPOT_SRF_2012-07-09 | ecosystem: Environmental > Aquatic > Marine > Strait...
AAAATTCTTAACCCGTTAGCATTTTGCGTTTATTTTCTTCTTTACGCTGTCTATAGCGTTCTCGAGCTCGTTCTTTTTGCGCTTCTTTTACTGCTCCAGTGTATCTACGTTTGGCGCTTTTACGACGCTCTGCTATATTAAACTGGACTTGTATTTTTTCTTCAATAGTCATATCTTTGGTTATTTTATATTTTTTTTTATAATAATTATTACTAGACTTTCGTCCAATGTCTAGTCGTAGTCGTTCTTTCATACGAAAGTTTTCAAGTTCGATTTGTAGTGATTCAATAAGAGCCATAATTACTTAAATCATATTAGAACGAAATTTATAAATCAATTTTTTTTTTATTTTTTTTTTCGTTTGACTATCTTTTTTGTTTTGGGTGTAGTTGGTGGAGGTTTCCCTCTGTTACGGTCTGGGTAGGCTACTTGATAAGCGGCGTTTCTAATGTCACGTGCTTTGGGTCTGTTACGTAACTGTTTTTTGGGTTGTGCGTCTCCTTCTGGTTCTCCACAAGTTCTGTATGTAGCACCATTCTTTGCTTTTCTCATATAACATTTCATTTTACTATTGTCTTTATTGTAACCACCTTTTGCTTTTGCTGGTGATACAGAACTATATGTAGGATTTGCTTTTGCTCCCTTGTCTGCTTTTTTTAAATCTTTCTTGTCAATAGGTTTGGATTCCCTTACGTGTCTTTCTTTTAGATTCATTCCACCTCCAGCAAATTGTTTGACACCGTGTTCTGGGTCTCCTTTAGCAGCTGCTTTCTTAATTATTTTTTTTTTCTTTGGTTTTGTTGCTTTCGCTACCGCACCTCCTTCGTCTTTCTTTTTTAAAAATCCAGTAATTTTACTCTGTCCTTTTATCTGTCCCTTTGGTTTCTTAACATATTTTCTTTTTGGTTTGTCTTTGGGTGCTTGTTTGAGTCCTAACATTTTTTTTTTAGGGGCTGCTCCACCAGCGGCTGCTCCACCCCCTTCTTTAGGTGGAACATTTTTTTTAATAATTCTTACAACTTGTTTAGCACCACCAGCGGTTGCGGCTGCTATAATTCTGTCAAGTTGGTCTTTGGAAGGAGCTCTTCCAACAGTATCAATTACTAATTTCTTCATTTCTGCTCTAGTAAATTTTTCTAAACGTTCGGGCATATTTATAATATAAACTAACAAAAAAAATTTGGTGATATTGGTGGAATTGGTGATATTGGTGCTAGGATTCGTCTTGTGGAATATCACCGATTGCTGGATTATTTTTTCCTCTAAATTGTCTATAGGTAGAAATATGATATAAACGCCTTAACTTGTCAGCATTCAAATTATATTCATTTAGTAAATCTCTACTTAATCCTTTAATACTTCGTTGAGTCCATTGAGGCATTATAAAATAATTAGTTAAAGGTTGGTCTCGTGCTTCTCTATATTCCTCTAACATTTGAGTCCATTCTCCTTGTGCTTCCTCGTCACCAAAAGTAATACTTTCCATTGATTGCTCGTCGTCTAAATTAATTCTAGCTTGATAATCCATTAAATCACCGTCTTCGTCTTCAGCTTCATAATCATAGTTAAAACCTCCTCCACCGTTAGCCCAGTCGTCATTGGTATCAATTTCTACTCCATATTCGTTAGCTAGTTCTTGAAATCTATTTTCAAAAAAATCTGTAGTTAATTCATTGAAAGCGGGGTGTTGAGCGCCAGTCATAGCAGCTCTTCCTTCAGTCATAAAAGGCCCAATCATATTGAATTGTTCTCTATATCCACCTTCTCCACCAAAACTTTGACCTACTACTCCACTTACTGTAGGTTCTGGATTCTCCTCTTCATATTCATTTGTATATTCTTCGTCTATTTCATAAATTTTTTGCTGTAATTGACTTTCTCTATCCATTATTTGTGCGGCTTCCTCACTTAACCTTTCAGTTCTTGTTAATTTTCCAATTCCAATTTGGTCTTGTAAATGTCCTAAACCACTCGGCATTGCGTCCTCTATATCATATCTTAAATTACCAAATCTACTTTGAGTCATTATTTCATTTTCTGGGTCGTCGTGGTCTATTTCGTCCTCTTCCATAGCATTCAATAACGATAATTGTGCGTTGTGTCCCATATCACCCTCGTTTTCATTTGGTGCTCTAGCCATAAAAGGTCTATTCAACATACTTGCTAGTGAATAGTCACCGTCTTCTACTGCTTGTTCCATATACTCTCTTCTTCTTTGTGCGAATATTTCAGTAGGAATTTGTATAGACTCCTCATACACTTTTGCTAAATCATTGTTAGTTGCTATTAAGTTAAATAAATGTTTTGAAGTTATTAAATCTCTAGCACGTTGGGCGCGGTCTATGTGGTGTTTCATAACCTTTTGACGAAGTTCAGTTGGAAAAGAACCAATAAGAGCTAGAGGGTCAGCCCTATTAAGTGCTTCTCTACCTTGGATTCCACTCATACGTTCAATTGCTCCAAATTCACTCATTATGTTTAGAATATAGGTAGATTTTTTTTTCAATTTTTTTTTTTTCGTCACCAACGAATAACGCCACCAATATCACCAATATCACCAATATCACCAATCAACGGCATTAAGTAAATCATATATAAGTGGTTCTGGTAGTCTATACCTTTCTAATTTACTATTTCTACCATTTCCACAGTTACTATCTTTTGCTAGATTAGCATATTTAGTATTTCCACAGTTACTTCTATGAAAACATAATTTTCCTTTCTTAACTATTGCGGGACAATCTTTCTTACAGAGTTTTCCTTCATATGGAATGTCAGTCCAAATTCTAGTTCTTTTTCTGTAATCAAATCCATATTTACAATAATCAACGTCTGTGTATGGTATAAGGTCATTTAAATAATCTTTCATTTTCCCAGTTTGTGGATTTTCTATCCAAAAATGTTTTGGTTCTAGATATTCTATAATTTCTAATACTCTGTCTATCATTGGAATACCATATTTTTCAATATCTTCCATAATTAACTCGTGTGAGAGTGGTTCTGTGTGACATTTTAAAACTTTACCAATATTACTAACTCTACAATGAGACCACCATAGACAAACTGGACTAGCAGTTATTAAATCAAAATGTCCTTTTTCAAATTGTTTATAATCAAAATCCATTATATCCATTTTAAAATGTTTTTTGGATTTGTATCCAGTATCAAAAGGACACTTTTCACTCAAATCTCTATCCAGTGAAGTTACTGTAAATCCTTTTTTTTCTGCTACCTTTCCTACACTATGTGTTCCACTAAATAATTCTAACAACCTCATTAATATTTGCTAATTTAATAAATTTATTTTTTGTCCGCTGGGTCTGGTTGTGGGTGTTTTTTCTTATCTTCGTCTTCATTTCCAGCGTCAGTTTGGTCTCCTTGTAGTGGAGTTTGTTGAGGTAGTGGAGTTGTAATAGATAAAATTACACTTGAACCGTCCTCTAATATTGGAGCAGTTAAATCTGGTTTCAAAATTTTAATTTTGATTGAATTAATAACCTTTGGTTGTGAAGTGGTATGAACTAACTCATTTTTGGTAGTAATAAAATCTTGGTTAGAAAGATTTGAAATAGGAACTACACCTAATAAAGGAAGTGGTGAATTTTGTTTTAAATCGTCTCTCCAGTTGTCTATAATGTCACTTGTAATAAGATAATAACCATTATTAGATAAAGAAGGTAGTGTATTAGCTAGAATTTGACGTGATTCGGTATTTACTGGAGTTAATGTAGCACCTCTGTAAGTCGAATTAATATAATATTTATATGAAGAATCTATTCCGTTTGTTGGTTGAGGTATTACACCTCCCATATATGGCGCACTAGTTAAAGTATTCCAAGTATGAACTGTATCGTGATTATCATAAGTTCTCACAGATATACCGTCTCCCCCCGCTGGCGCCCCACCCGCTGGAGTTCTTAAAACAGTGTAAAGGGCTGGTTGATTAGTAGTAGATATAGTAGGAGCAACAGAAGCACCTAAATCTGCTCTTGTAGTTTTACCATAAGTTATAAAATCATTTTCAATTAAGCCATAACGTCCAAAAGTCTCAACCGCATTGGGGTCACTGTTATTGTTTGGTATGTCATAATATTTAGTTCTTTCCCAATTTGAACTATCTTGTAAATTTTCAAATGAAAAACCTAATTTACTCCATAATGTTTTATTCCAAGCCTCCAGTGCTTTTTCTTTAGTTGAAAAAAATTCTTCAAACTTAAACAATTTACGTCCTTTTAATACCGTTGGATATTCAACTTCTGTTTTATCATTTTCTCTATAAATTGGAATGTGCTGTCGATTTGAGTTAGGTCTGTCAGCATTTAATTCAGTATTAAAAAACTGAGGAATTGAAGTGTCAGTTATTTTTAAGTCACCATATTTAAGAGCAGTTTGATAAGCCCAATTAAAAACTGCTACACCTCCTACTCTAGTTTCTGGAGTCTTTAAAGCATTCCTTAATTGTTCGTTAGCCGCAAAATATTCTGGTGGAGTATTCCCGTGTTGGTCTTGTCTAGGTGGTATAGAAGCTGCTACTCCTTCCGCAACTCTTTTTACATTACAACAAGCAGTTCCTTCATTAGCCATTTTATTTCCCCATTGGTCGCTAGAAGGTATTCTTTTATTTTGGTGAAGATTAGAAATTGAAAAAGCACTCTTGTCACTATCATAAGTAAATGTAAAATCTGGAGTTCCTAAATAATATCCTTCTTTCATAACGTCAGCATTTCCAGCTTGAACTGAAGCACTTACTTGAAAATTGTCACCATACTGAAAACCAACACCTCCTCCACCAGTTGGAATACCTCCATAATAGGAATAACCGTCCGCACTAGGGTGGGCGTGTGTGTCTGTCAATTCACTCCAATATGGAAAAAAATTTATTTTACGTTTAACGTGTAATCCTATAGGAAGAAATGTTTGACTACCAAGGTCTGCGGCGAAATTTACTGGTGCGGCGTCAGCAAAAATTTTACTGTGGTCGGCACTAGTATCGTCTGCTGGTTTGTAATGTTCCTTAAATAATAATAAATTATTAGAACCTCCTCGACTTTGTAAATGTTGTAATCCATATCTAAAATTTGTATCTATAAATTCATTAGTAGATTTGTAAGGACAAGCTGCTAAACCTCCAGTCTTATATTCGGTTGGATTCCTTTTAAATGATAAATAATCTCTTTCATACTTCCAAAAATCAGCTAGTTTATGAAAATTATAAGTTGGTAGAAAAAATGCTATAGTTTCGTCTGGTATATCATTATTTGCTGTTGTTGCTGGAGGCCAGTTTGTTCCCCCTTGTCTTTGTGGATTAATAGGAGGTTTTCCGTTGCCGGGATTCATTGTTCCAGACCCGTCATTATTTGGGTGTGGAGCTACATAAGGAACTATACCAATATTAGATTGAGCTCTAATTCTTGTAAAAGAGGGCACCATTGGTGACTCTTGAAAATTATTATTCATAATGTCTCCAACAAACACGCCTGGAACACCACCCCACCTATAATCTGGATTACCATACATTGACATAGCATTAAATTTAGTATAAAATCCACCGTTGTCAAATCCACCGTCATAATCACCAGTATTTTCTTTATCACTAATAAAATCACTGGATAAATCATTATTTTTTAAATTAGTATATTTACCATTTAACTGACCTTCAATTAAATCTGCTATTTCTTCAACTGAATAAACTCCTTTAGGAATAAAAATAGTAGATTGTCCTATAATTGGTTCTAAATATTTGTCTGGGCCAGTAGCTTGTGGGCCGTGGTAGTCAGTAAAATAGGGGTCTGTAACTGGTGGATAAGCAGCCTGTGTTGGAGCAGTAACTTGTGAAACTCTACAAGCAAACATAGGTTGTTCGCTACAACCATACAAATAAGGGTCACATATTTGAGAAACTCCAGCATAGTTATAAAATGGTAGTCCGTCAGCATTTGGTCTTAACATAGCCAATTTTTGATTTGGTATTGGTTCTCCATATAATATATTAAATCCTCTATTTGGTTTATTATCTGTTGGAGTTTGTGAATTCATTATAGTATAACCGTCAGCAGTCAATTGGAACAAAGGCCCAAAAGGAATAAATGTATTTTTGAATAATTTTTGAAAATTTGTATTCTGTTGATTTGTATTAGCGTCATATTCACCACTTGGAACAAAATGTGGATTATCACTTAAATAATATGTATAATTAATAACCTCTTCAAAATCTTCTTCAATTTCAATTGTTTGACCTCCAATACCCTTCTTATTTACAAAGGTATCTAAGACAGAGACTTGAGTTCCAGCTGGTAGCATAATAGGATTTGATAGTTTATATTCCCATTCATTCTTATTGTCGTTATTCTTAATAGAACTGTTATTTCGATTTGCGTCTATATAAAAGGTAGAAGCCATTTATATTACATTGAGATAAAAAATAAAATTAAAAAGCGTTTTACCAAAGGTTACTAACGTGTTAGATAACCTTGACAAGATTGACGGAGTCAAACTGTCCTTGGTGTTTAACAAAAGACTGCTGGAGTAATGGGTTAGCATTTGCTACACCATTTCTATTAGTTCCAGCGGCGACCTTTCCAGTATTGACACCACTTTCAACTGTAAGATTGTAGTCTTGATTTACAAAATTCTGCTGGATTCCTACACCTAAAGTGAAGTCAGTTCCAATACCTACACAATCTGCGAGAGTGTTATCAATCTTACTATTTCCACCAGCTGCGGGGTCTGCTACTAAGTCGTGATAATCTTCTACTAAAGATTTATTTGAAACATTCATAGTAGCACTTGAATGATATGGCTCCATACCTCCTAAAACCGCACGGTCAAAGTATTTTCTAATTTCACAATCATTATAAGCTGCTCTTATAAACTGTAAATCTGCTGGAGACCAATTGGCCCCACCAGCAATAGCATTTACTACTACAGTGTCAAGAGCATTTGGTTTGAGTTCTACTTTGTAATTCTGTGGATATCTTAGACCATTTTTGGCTACTTGAACTCCCTTAAGGCCGGGCACTAATCTAAAGTTATTCATATTCTGTGTAAAAGTATTAGTCTGCTGGTTATCTAAGAACACATTAACCATACTCTTAACCATTTGTAACTGTGGAGTATATGAATTACTATTAACTGAAGATTGAATATCATTAATAAGATTCAATCGACTGTTTAGAGGTAGAACACGTGGATATGAACTAATCTCTTGAGGAGTTGGTAGAATGTAACGTCCTTCAAGTTTAATATTCTTTAATACATAATTTACTCCATTCTGGTTACCATTAGCTTGGGCTGGGTCTAAAGAGTTAAATTTGTTATTGAAAAGTTGAGCGTCTGGTGTTAAATGTAAAGTAATTAGAAGACCTCCTAAATAGGAATCGTCTAAAAATAAATCTTGAATATTTAGTAAATCAACTTGAATAGGAATTGAAAAGTGCTGTCCTACTTCTCTATCATTGGAAGAAGATAATGAACCAAAACCAAAGGTGGCTCCAGTATTTGCTTTACAAGAAGATAGAATACGTCTATTTACTTGAGTAGCGTGTTCTCCACTAGCTAAACCACGGCATAAAGGGGACATAAGATAGTCCTCTTTATTATTGGTATAACATTCACTAATAGAAACAAATCCACCATAATTAATAGCACTTGTTAATTCAATTAAAGATTTCTTAGATTGAATAATAACTTTATCTACCATATTTTTAACACCTCCCCAATTAGGAATATTGAGGGCTGCTTCAGCACTTAAAGTTGCTCCATTCTGGTTGTCAATTAAACCTCCAACAAGTCCATTAGCCATAACACGTCCATTTGCTACAGTATTGTCTTGCTGTGCTGTAAATAATGTATTATCTGCTTTCTTAACTAAAATCTGTCCTACTAATTTCAATGAAGATATTTCTAACATTGCTGGCTGTGGTGGAATACTGAACCTAATAGTTGGAAAACCGTCCTTATGAGAAAGACCATTAGTAATAACTGGTGCGCCAGCGTCACTAATAATGGCGGGATTATCATTCAAAGGAGAAAGACTAAAATGTTTCTTGATAACGGGCATTTTAAGTTTATATATTCTATTTAGATTTTTTTTTTACATATATAATTTTTACACATTTTTAATAAAAATGTCTGTGTAGAGGTTCAACGAACCTATTGTTGAGGCGGTGTAATTGTAAAATTAATTACAGATTTAGTTAATTGTGCGGCTGGTGTATCGTCGTCCATATTTCTAATTTGAATATCAAAATTATTTGTAGTTGTCATTTGATTTCCTAAAAAGTTAGTTATTCCTAAAGAAGGAACATAAGAACCAATTACTTCACCTTCACCTTCGTCAAAAACAGAAGCTCCAGCAAATGGATTTGGAATATTACTTAATATATTTCTACGATTTCCAGATTTACCTTTATTTTGTGTATTTTGATAAACTTTAATTGGGAGTTGATTACAATAAACTGTAAATCTATCTAATCTATACTGAGCTATTAATTGATTTATATTGTAAAATTCTCTAACTAGTGTATTTGCTACACTTGTTGGGCCTCCAGCTCCAGTCATAGCTTCTACTATAGTTCTGGAAGTTCTTGAAGGATACCTTTTACTTAAAGCTGTTGTTTCTTGATTTACATTTTGAAATAATCTAGCAAATTGTCTAGTAGCCTCTATATGATATTCTTCTACTATAACGTGTGATTCATAATCTGTTATTCCAGCAATTCTAGAATCTCCACCTCCTCTATCTTGAATTTCGTCCATAATAAACTGTTCTACACCTTCTCCAGTAAATGTAGCCGCCGCTAATACATTGAATGGAATTTGACTTCTACGTTTGGCTTCGGTATCTCCATTGGCTCCTCTATACTGATTTTGAAAATCTTTAGTAAATACCCAATTTTCTTTAGCTCCAGCATAATCACTATCAAAGAATATAGAAGCTGCTCCAGCATTATTTATATAGAAACACCTTACATATAATGAGTCCATTGGGTCTTGAGTATTACCTTCTGTTGTTAATACACTACTATTAGGTCTGTAAATCTGGATACCAAATAATGGTCGTGTAGCTCCTACAACTGTAATACCTAAATCTTCATACTCAGCGTCTAATAGTGTAAAACCTCCATATGGATTACCAGTAGCAGCTGTAGCACAACCAGTAGTTCCATTATATGAAGCACCTACAACTTTAATACCAGTAGTTGAAAAGACAAGACCACCTAAAGACTGTGGAAGAAGGTCGTCAGTATTTTGAGCTGTATTGTGATAAGTTTCAGTTTTTAATTGATTAAAGGTGTGAAAAGCACCAGCACCAACTACAGCATTATTTTTTTGTCCGTGGTTAGCTTCAGTTCCAAAAGCAATACCACTGTTTTCTTCACAAGCAAAACCTACAAAAACACGTCCTTGTAACATAGTAGGGATTTGATTCAATCTAAATAACAATACATTCGCTCCTCTAAACTCGTCAATGTCAGCATTATTAACTCTAGTATTATTTAATGGATTAAGTCTATTATATGTATCTAAATCAAAACCAACGTGAAAATATTTTTCTCTTGAAATTATGAAAGAATTATTTGTAAAATTAGTTACATTACCAGCCGCAGTTGAAGTAGAAGTATAGGCTTCCACTTGTAAGGGGCCAGCTGGTTGAACTACTGGAATATAACCGTCGGCGTTAAAATAGTATCCTTTTCTACCAGTTCCAGCATTCGCAGTAATGTTACCAAATTCATTAACTCTGGCTACGTGCTTACAAATACCCATTACTACAGAGTGACCGTTATCTACTGGTCTTGGAATAATATATTCGTAATTTTTACAATTTACGTCTGTAGAATGATTAGTCAAAACACCCTCAGTAATATTTGTTAAATCTCTATTATATTGGTTGAAACCACAAAAAATTTTATCATTTCCGTGACCTAACTGACTTCTACACATTTCGTCCATTAGTTGTTCGCACGTATAAGTTCCACTTTTAATTCTAAAGGTTAAATTTCCAGAAGTATTAGCAGCTATTGCTGTGCCGTCTGCTAATTTAGCGTCTGGTGTTACCTTATCAAAAACATATGTAAAAAACTGGTCTTCTGTAAAAGTAATACTAGAACCCCTTTCAAACTGAGCCCAATTTAATGAAACACTACTATTACTAGGTATAACTATAGGGTCATTATATCTAACATTAAATGTATGACCGTTCCCGTCTGGACTTATTAAGTTAAAGTTCATTCTATATATTTATTAATAGAAAAAAAAAATGTATTTAATAACTATAATGCCTAAAAAAGTTGTTAAAAAAGTTGTCAAACCCTCAACCAAAATAGATATGGTTAAGAGTAAAATGAATCCAGAAAAAAAAGATAAAGAGAAAAAACCAAAAAAGAAAAAGATAAAAAAAATTAATAAGAAAGTTATACCAAATCCTAAGAAACCAGTAAAACCTTTTATGTCTTATTAACGTAGTGACCTTTGGTTAGGCTAAAGAAGCTACACCACTTTGAGCGCTATGTAACATTGCGCTAGCGTTAAATCCTCCAGCAGTTTCTTGAAGTGATTGAACTTGTGGTGGATTTTCTTCTCCTTCAGTTTTTTCTTTATGTGCTGTCACTAATCCTTTTATTAACATACCTATACCCGCTAGTTCTCCAACTACTGGGACAAATTCTGCGGCTGCTCCAGCTACTGCGGTAGCACCTTCTCCTAATATAGAACCACCTATTTTTTCACCTACTTGTTTAGCCATAGTTTCCGCACCGTCTTTTAATGTTTGGTCTGCGCCCATTCCTAAAGCATTTCTTACTGGATTTAAAGCTTGGTTTTGGACTTGTTCTGCTAATTGACTTGCTCCAGTTCTTAAATCACTTACTTGACTTCCTAATTGAGAAGTTTTTTGTGTAACAGCGTCTTGAACGCTACTTGCTATTTGAGCGCTAGGTCTTAAGGAACTAGCACTATCTCCTTCACCAACCTTAAATAAATCACCAATTCCTACCTCTGGTTTAGGTCTCATTGAAAAAGCATTGTCTTCAACTGATATTGGATTATTTGGTAGTTGTGGTGCTTTTACTCCAGCACTTGCTTTTAGGTTTGTTAATAAATCCCCTTCTAAATCTGGAGCGTCAAATTCAGTTTTAGGAGCTGCCTTAGCTGCTTGAGCTACTGGAGCTGCTGGTGCTTTGGGTTGAATATCTGCTAGTAAGCTACTTGCGGGGCCAGAGCCGGGTGCGTCACTTGCTTTACTTAATTGTGCTACTCTTTGAGCTGTGGATTGAGCTCCACCAGTTCCTCCTTCTGCTCCACTTGCGGCTGCTCCACCTCCAGAATCTCCACCAGATAAATTTTTAAAACTAAATGGATTATCTTCACCACTACTTAATCCGTCTAATCCTTGCTGTCTTGCTGTCTGTGCTACCTTTCCTAAATCAGTTGGAACAAGTTTTCCACCTTGCTCTTCTAATTCATTAGGGACACCTTTTGACAATATATCCTCTGTAGTTCCTTGCTGTGCTACTTTTCCAGATTCTTCTGGAGATAATATAGGTTCGTCTTCGTCTGGTGAAAATAAAGGTTTTTTTGCTGGTGGGTCTTGTGCTTCTGGTGGGGCGTCTTCTTTACCTAAATTTTGTCTTATTCCTCTTTTACTTTCACTTCTATCAAGTGCGTCCTCTGCCGTAGTGTCCTCTGGTGCTTTTGCTGGACTTCTTTCGGCTGCTTGTTGTTCTTGTAATCTTGCTGTTCTTTGTGGAGCATTAGGTGACACAGTTTCTGGTTCATTACCTCCAGTAAGTTTAGCTTGTTTCCTAGACCTATATCCTTGAATTGCTTTATGTAAATTTTTTACACCTTTATAAGCTCCGTGTGAAGCTAATGAAGCTCCACTTACAATTCCTCCAACATTAGCCATATAATCTGCGTGAGCTCCAAGTTTATCAATTAGTGCGTTTTGCGCCGCTTCTTTAGCGTTACCCATAGCCATATCAAAAGCATTACTTTGGCTCGAGAGTCCTCCAACATACTGATTTATTCTATCTTGATAATTAGACATATTATATATATTAGTTCTAGATTTTATTTTTATTCTTCATTATCTTCTTCGCCCGAAATTGCTGTTGGAATATCGTCTTTATCTGTATCACCCTTCCACGGTTTTTTCCACCCTTCTTCTTTACTCCAAATTATCTCTTCGTGATTTCTTCTAGCTTCTAAATGTTCTACTGATAAATATGTAAAATCGTAATCTACTTGTCTTGAACGTTTATAAATTTCATAAAATTCCTTATCACCTCCACCAAAAAAACTTAATCCTTCAGCCATTTTTTTTAATTCACCTTCTGGAAAAGTCCCCATAATATAGTAAGCAGTAGCATTATTTCTTGCTATAGTAGATATGTATTTGAAATACTGAGTTGTAAGACAAATAGATAATTTACCCTCAACGTCTCCATTTCCTATATGTCTAAATTTTGTAATCAAAGCACTTATAGCGTCTGTCTTACCTCTACTAAATTTTACATTACCAATAATATCGTCTAACAATAATAAAAATCTTCCTTCACCTTCGTCCTTTTCAATCATATGTATAATTTCGTGTAGTAGTTCCTCACTATATTCAGTAAAGATAAAATCAAATTCGTCTAACATATGTTGATTGATTGCGTCATTGTAAGCCGTAGTAGATACTAAAATTCTAGTTTGAAAATCGTCCTTAAAGAATCTCTCACTCATATATAAGTTATTAACTAACAATGATTTTCCCGCTTTTACTCGTCCTATCACTAAATGTAAATGGACTGGGCTCGACAATGGGTATTTGCTATTCCCTTGGTTCAACTTGCTTTCGTCTATGTCAATGGGGTATATTTTTAGGTCAGTTGGCGTCCAATCCTCTCCTTGTTTCTTTTCGTTAGGATTATGTTCGTCAATCTCATAAAGATTATAATCGTTGGGTTTATCGTGTTTATGTGACATTACTATAATATACAATTATTTTTTTTCTAGTCATATTCTTCGAGCTCTTCTTCGTCTTCTTCTACTATAATTTCTACATTTGGTTTTTGTAAAGACTCCATTTCTCTAAGTTTATCTCGGTGGGAGTTTTCTACTTTTTTAGGTATTCTATACTTGTTTGCTTTCTCCATTAACATTTTGTGGAGATTTGTGGTGTCAGTTATCATATTATCGTCAATTTCGTCAAAAATAGAATTTAGTTCATTGTATTCTTTTTCAGTTTTACATTTTTCTAAGGCTTGATATTTTAACTCACTAAATACTTGAATCTTTTCATTTTTTTTCTTTTCAAATTTTGCTTTAATTTCTCTTTCTCTATTTTCATTTATGTGTTGTCTTTTTAATCTTCTATCTTCTTTATTCTTTTCTAATCGTTCTGTAGCTATTTTACCGTCTTTTTTAAGAGCTGCTCTTTTTTCAGCCATTCTTGCTCTACCCTTTGCTAAACCGTCCAATTGTGCTTGTGTTAATTTACGTTTTGGTTTAGGAGTTTTTGCTACTTTTTTAGATTCTTTAATAAAAATTTCTTCACCCATTATGATTAAACTGATATTTTTATTTTCTGTGACTAACTTATACAATGAAAAAAATTTCTTCCAAACCTAAAGTTTCTAAAATGGCTAGTGCTGATTCTACTATGGGTGGATTAGTTGCTATGAAAAAACCCGCTCTTGTAAGTTCTGGCCCACAAGTTCTATATTCACAACCTACAGACCTTTACAAACCTATTTCAGTTAATCCACGAGCTGGAGCTATTCAAACCGCCGCCTTAGTTCATATGAATACAATGAACGCCTTAAGTGATAGAGCTAGACGTAATATGTTAGGTAACATAGCGTCAGTTAATAAAAATGTAGAGAATATGGTAGAAAACCACCCTCGCGCTGGCGGTATTCCTAATATTAATTAGTTTTAATCTTTTAAATAAAAAAATTGGTGATATTGGTGATATTGGTGGAATTGGTGGCTAGATTCACGAAAATAAAACCAAAATATATATTTTAAAAAAATTATTCTTCACGAATTCCGTCACCAATATCACCAATATCACCAATATCACCAATTAGCATTTACATACTTTATGTCCCTTAGGACACTTTTTCTTTTTTTTTTTTGGTGTTGGGTGGTCGATTCGTTTCTCCCTAGCAGTCTTTACGATTTTTTTTTTCTTATCAGTTGTTTTACTACCAGTTTTTTCACTTCTTTCTTTTACAGTAGAACGAGTGGATTTTAAGAGCGCTTTTTTTTCTTTATCTTTTTTGTTTGTCATATATAATGGACTTAGATAATTTATCCAAAGAAGCAGCTCTCAAAGATTTATATGAAAATTTATGTTGGTTATTTACCAATTTACGTGCCTACTCCAATAGTTGGCGGAATTCTTGTCGTTCTTAGTAAGTTTTCCTTGTTTATTCTTTATTCCTCCACTTCTATTTAAATAATTTTTCTGTCTTTTTGGGTCTTTGTGTTTTGTCATATCACTCATTGAAGCGTCACCAAAGTGAATCAATTTTGTAGCGCCATTTTTCTTCACATATACCATACCCTTCTTCCCTTTGCTTGTAGATTTGTATGGTTTGTATAGTGTTTTTGTAGTTTTGAAATCTGCTGGGGCTGCTGTCAATCCTCCTTTGTGGGGCATTATCCTATTTTATATTTATACCATATATTTTTTTTTCTTCTAATTTTATTTTAT
>Ga0181411_1000468_pt1 | contig 14699 bp, 7 predicted proteins | sample 34SPOviralmetaG_FD_130114 | JGI IMG/M metagenome (GOLD analysis project Ga0181411, IMG submission 130114) | Marine viral communities from the oligotrophic San Pedro Time Series (SPOT) site, San Pedro Channel, CA, USA - 34 SPOT_SRF_2012-07-09 | ecosystem: Environmental > Aquatic > Marine > Strait...
AATGTCAACATATCAATCTAAATTAGAGGAGTTATTAAATCGTGCCAGCGGTAACTAGAATAGGTGACGCAGATGTGGCTCATTGTTCAGGAATGACAAGAGCTGCTGGGTCAGGAAATGTAAGAGTAAATGGTATTGGCATATCTCGACAAGGAGATAACAATACAGGACATTTATTGCCTGGTGTGCCATGTCCTTCTCATTCTGCTCCGATAGCAAGTGGTTCATCAACAGTTTTTGTGAACGGCAAAGGTTGTGGTAGAGTTGGTGATGGAATATCTGGTTGTACAAGTGTAGCAGCAGGTTCTCCTAATGTTTTCTCAGGTTAATTTAAAAAACCATTATAAATATTACCGATATGGCAAACTATGACGCTTTAAACACTAATAAAAGTAAAAAATCAGTCAGGACTTATAAAGACCTAGACTTAAATTTTACACGACATCCTGTTACAAATGATGTAGTAAAAATTGAAGATGTTGAAGCAGTAAAAAGAAGTGTTAGAAATTTAGTTAATACACAATTATATGAAAGACCTTTTCATCCAGAATTAGGTTGTGGTGTTAGAGATTTACTTTTTGAAAACTATACACCAATGACAGGTATTTTTATTAGAAGAAAAATTGAAGAAGTATTATCTAATTATGAGCCAAGAGCAAATGTTTCATCAATAGGTGTAAACGAACAACCTGATAGAAACGGTATAGATGTGGTAGTAAATTTTTATGTGTTGAATTTACCAAATCCTGTTTCTGTTACAACAACACTACAAAGAATTAGGTAAGTAAATGGCGTCCAACAAATTAACAGTATCAGATTTTGATTTTGATAATGTCAAAGCAAATTTAAAAATATTTTTACAAGGTCAATCAGAGTTCCAAGATTATGATTTCGAAGGTTCTGGTTTTTCTATTCTTTTAGACACACTAGCTTACAATACACACTATCTAGGTTTTAATGCTAATATGTTAGCAAACGAAATGTACCTAGACTCAGCAGACATAAGAAAAAATATTGTTTCTTTAGCAAAGATGTTAGGTTATACGCCAACATCTTGTAGAGCTTCTAACGCAGTTTTATCAGTAAAGGTAAATAATGTGCCTAATACTACTACATCATTAACAATTGATAAAGGTACAGTTTACACAACATCAATTAGTGGACAATCTTATCAATTTGTAACAAATCAATCATACACAATTCAACCTAATGCTGGTGTTTTTCAATTTGATAATGTTAATATATTTGAAGGTACTTTAGTTACATTTAAATATACAGTTGACTCAAATGATGTTGACCAAAAGTTTATTATTCCAGCTGCAAATGCAGATACATCAACTTTAAAAGTTTCAGTACAAAATTCAGTAAGTGATACTACAACTGAAGTTTACAATATTGCAAATAGTTATTCTGGTTTAGATTCAAATACCAAATCATATTTCTTACAAGAAGGTGATGACGATAGATTTGAAGTTTATTTTGGTGATGGAGTTTTAGGTAAAAAACCTGTTGATGGAAATATTATAATATTAGAATATGTTGTAACAAATAAAACAGAAGCTAATGGTGCAAGTACATTTACTTTATCAGGCGATATTGAAGGATTTTCAGATACAACAATTACAACAACATCAAACACAGCTAACGGTTCAGAACCACAAACAAAAGATTCAATTAGATATAATGCGCCATTACAATACACAGCACAAGATAGAGCAGTTACATCAAAAGATTATGAAACAATTGTAAAATCAGTTTATGCTAATGCACAATCAGTTAGTGCATGGGGTGGTGAAGATGATGAAACACCACAATATGGTGTTGTGAAAATTGCAATCAAACCAATCGAAGGTTCTAATCTATCTACATCTACAAAAGAAAGTATTAAAACACAATTAAAAAATTACAATGTTGTATCAGTAAGACCAGAAATTGTGGATCCTGAAACTACAACAGTTCTATTAACTTCAAATGTAAAATTTAATGAAGCTACAACTTCTAAAACTGCCGATACAATTAAGTCAAATGTAATTACAACATTAACAAGTTATAATGCAAATACATTAAATCAATTTGATGGAGTATTCAGATATTCAAAAATTATAGGTTTAATTGATAGTACAGATACAAGTATTGTATCAAATATTACAACTGTTAAAATTAGAAAAGATTTTACTCCAACATTAACAGTTTCTACTAGATATGATGTTTACTTTAGAAACGCATTATTTAATCCACACTCTGGACACAACGCAGCTGCTGGTGGTATATTAACTTCAACAGGATTTAAAATAGATGGTGATACATCAACAATATTCTTTTTAGATGATGACGGACAAGGTAATGTAAGACGATATAGTTTATCAGGTTCAACTAGAACATATGCAAATAACACACAAGGCACAATAGACTATACAACAGGTCAAGTAACAATCAATTCATTAAATGTATCAGTAGTGGAAAATATTAGAGGTGCAGCTTCAACAGTTGTTGAGTTAACAGTTACTCCTCAATCAAATGATATTGTACCTGTAAGAGACCAAATCTTAAATATAGATACAGCTAATTCAACAATAACAGTTGAAGCAGACACTTTCGTTGGAGGTTCTGCTGACGCAGGTGTAGGTTATACGACATCAAGTAGTTATTAGAGGATAATATCTGATGGCAAAATTTACTGATAAAATATCCAATCTCATAAACAGTCAAGTACCTGAATTTGTACTTTCTGACCACCCAAAATTTGTAGAGTTTTTAAAATCATATTATGCTTTTATGGAATCTGCTGAGGTTTCTGTAACAAGTATTGAAACAACAGATGGTATAAGACTAGAATCAGAAATTACAACGGACAATAGTGTATTACTTTTAGACGCTTCTCGTATAGATACAGATAGAACACAATTAGACGCTGGTGATAAAATAATTACCGAAGATACAACTTACGGTAAATTTACTAGAGGAGAAACTATAACAGGTCAAACCTCAAAAGCAACATCCGTTATTTTAAAAGAAGACTTAACAAATGGCAAGCTTTATATTTCGGCACAAGATAAATTTATTGATGGTGAAACTTTAATAGGTGCAACATCAAACGCAAGTTGTGTACTAAATGATTATAGACCTAATCCTGTAAACACAATACAAGACTTATTAAAATTTAGGGATCCTGATAAAGTTATTTCAAACTTTTTAACTAAATTTAGAAATGAATTTTTAAATACTATTCCAGAAAATTTAGATAATTCAATTGATAAAAGAAAATTAATTAAAAATATAAAATCTGTTTATAGAGCAAAGGGCACAAGTAGAGGTCATGCTTTATTCTTTAGAATGTTATTTGGTCTATCTTCAGAAACAATTTATCCTAGAGAAAATATGTTGCGTATCTCTGACGGTAAATGGACAACTAATAAAATTTTAAGAGCAATTGCTACAGTAGGCGATACAACACAACTAGTTGGTAGAACAATTACTGGTCAAACTTCAGGCGCTACAGCCTTTGTTGAGGCAGTATCAAAATTTCAAATTGGTGAAAATGAAATAACAGAATTTACTGTTGCTGAGAATACAATAACAGGAACCTTTACAACAGGTGAAGAAGTAAGAGGTACTGCTTCAGATGACTCTTCATCATTCATCAAAGCAACAACTTCAGGAGTACCTGGTACTTTAACGATTACAAATGACGGAATATTAAGTGCTGAAAATGATAATGTTATTGTAACAGGTGGTGGAACAGGTTCTATAATTCAAGTTAATGCAATTGGTAACGGCGGTATTTCAGAATTTATTATTGATGACGCAGGTACAGGATATGAAATAGGTGATACACTAACTTTTAATAATGCAAATACAAATGGTGGTGGTGCAACGGCAGCTGTATCAGTAGTTAATGGTGGATTAACACCAGAAGATTCAACCGAAGACCATATTATTTTAGAAGATGAAACTGTAAGAGGTGGTGCATACACAGGCAATAAAATTGTACAAGAAAGCGGTACAGGTAATGGTGATATTACAGATATTAGAATTATAAATCCTGGTTCAAACTATACTTCTCCGCCTGTTATAACTGTTAGTGAAGCAACAGGCTCAGACGCAAAAGTTTTAGCATTTGGTAACGATATAGGAAAAGTTTTAGGTTTAAAAGTAGTTGAGCCTGGTGCAGAATATCATCAATCTCCTTCTCCTCCAACTTTAGATGTTATTGGTGCAATGGTATTAAAAGATATTTCTGGTACTTTTGTTGCAGACCAAACTTTAACATCATTAGACAGTTCTAGTTCTTCAATAACTGCTACATCAACATCATTTGATTCAACATTACAAATTTTAAAATTTAAATCAGCAAGTGGTACTTTTCAAATAGGTAGAACCGTAACATTAGCTAACGGCGCTAGTGCTACAATTGCAAAAGTTGACCAGGTTACAGCAACAACAACTGTAACAGCAATCGCAGATACAAACGGAACATTTGTAAATGAAGATGGCCATATATCAGATGACGCAATGAGAATACAAGATAGTTTATACTATCAGGATTTTTCATATGTAATTAAAGTTGGTCGTGCAATTAATGATTGGCGAGATAGTTTTAAAAAGACTATGCACACTTCAGGTTTTTATTTCACAGGTCAAGTTAATATAGAAAATAGAATTAGTGCTCAGATTTCACAACCAGTTGATGGTATTATATCAGGCACAGAGGAAAGTCCAATATTTGGTATTATCAATACTCTATTCTCTACTATATTTGGTAGAAGATTAGGAACAGTTGATGATGGTACAACATTAAGAAGTACACCAGAGTTAGGTGTGGATCCTGATTTTGATGATAGTACAAGTGAACACTTTACACAAAACACAAGAGATATTACATTAAGAAGAGCATATACAATTAAATTAAGTCAACGAAGTACACTATATAATATTAGTTTACATAGTAATGATTATCTGTTAGGTTTTGCTCATTCTGGCATGAGTATGGGTAGTTTAGGACTTAATAAAAATCCTTTTGGTGAGAATATGTTTACTGGTACTCATACAAATGCTCAAACATCAGCTGTTACTACTCAACCACCAGGCACTACAAAACATATTTCACCTTTTAAATTTGTTAATTGGGCTGAGCATAGATTTCAAGGTTTAGGCGATACATCAGCCACACCTGGAAATGGTGACAGAGTTACCTTTGGTGCATATGACACAGAAAATTTAAAGACTTATATTGCATATCCGACTGAAATATCATTAACTGTACCATCTACTGGTTTCGACCAAACAGATATTACATTTGACGATACAACCGTAACTTTTGATGTAACATAATCATAAAACTTGTATAAATATTAGGGAAATTTAGGGACAAAAAATGGCTAAACAAACAATCAACATAGGTTCTTCAGCGAATGACGGTAACGGTTCTACGCTTCGTGCTGGTGGTGACCTAATTAATGATAACTTTAATGAAATTTATTCCTATCTTGGAGACGGTTCTAATTTAAATGGCTCGTTATTTACGATTGTTGATGAAAGTTCAACAGAATCATCTATAAATGTTGGCGAAAGACTTGCTATCACAGGTGGCACTAATCTAACAACAACTACAAGTGGCGACTCTATAAATGTTACTCTTAATACTACCATAACAGGTTTAACAAGTGTACAAACAGAAACACTTACAAATGCTTCAGGTAACTTATTAGTTGCTAGTGCTACTAACATAACAGAATTTAGAGGTAATGGTTCTTCGATTGAAGGCCAAATTAAATTAAATTGCCATGCCAATACACATGGTCAAACAATTAAACCTCAACCTCATAGTGCTGGTGTAACAAACACAATGTTATTACCAGATGGTGCGAGTTCAACTTTAGTTTCTTTAGTTGCAACACAAACTCTAACAAACAAAACAATTGGTGTTGGCCAATTAACAGGTAACACAAGAGCATATACTGGTGACGGTTCTACTGTAGCATTTACAGTAACGGATGGTGTTACTGTACAAAATACTTTGGTATTTTTAAACGGTGTTTTCCAAAGACCTACAACAGATTATGCAATATCAGGAACAACATTAACATTTGGTTCGGCTCCAATAGCTGCGGATGTAATAACAATTAAAGAGCTTTAATAGGGTGTATAAATAGTAATATGGCAAATAAAATTAAAAATTCAAACCTTGATGATAGTATAGTTACAACAGCTAAAATTGATGCTGATGCCGTAACGGAAGCAAAGATAGCTGATGACGCTATTAATTCTGAACATTTGACAGACGGTTCAATTGATACAGCTCATATTGGAGCTGCCCAAATTACAAATGCAAAACTGAATGATGATGTAATTACAGGTGCTACTGCTCTTGGGACAGCTGCTCAAGGTGCAGATACACTTTTAATTTATGATAACTCTGCTGGTGTTCTTAAAAAAGTAACAGTATCAGAGATACTAAACTTCCCAAATGTAACTAGTGTATCTCCAGCAAACGCATTATCAGGTGATGGTACAGGCAATTATACTTTTGTTTTTACAGGTACTGCTATGACAGGTGGTATAGTAAATTTAATAAATGACTCAGGTTCAACAGTTAACCTTGATTCTCAAACAGTAGATTCAGATACACAAATTACTGGTGTTATTGCTAAATCTAGTTTACCAAATTCAGGCGAACCATATGATATTAAAATTGAAGGCGCTACAGGTTTATCAGGAACATTAAATAATGCAATTACAGTTGACGCTCAACCTATATGGCAAACATCAGCAGGTTCATTAGCTACTGTAGCTCATAGTGGAAGAACAAATACAACTTACGAATTAACGGCACATGACCCGGAATCTTCAGCAATAACTTACACAGTAGAAAGTGGTTCATTGCCAGCAGGATTATCTGGTACTTCAACAAGTTCAGGTTATGTAATAACAGGAACACCAGACGCAGTAGGTTCGAACACAACATCATCATTTACAATTAGAGCTAAAGACGCAAATTCAAACATAGCAGACAGAGCATTTAGTCTTACAATTAATGCTCCTGCCACTCAAACATTTACATCATCTGGTACTTTTTCAGTACCATCAGGAACAACAGCAGTTGAAGTATTGGTTGTTGCTGGCGCTGGTGCAGGTGGAACAACATACACTAATCCTCAAGGAGGAGGCGGTGGCGGCGGAGGCGGTCTAGTTTACAGTCCTAGTTTTACCGTAACACCAGGTGCTACACTTACAGTTACAGTTGGAAATGGCGGAAGTCCATCTCCAGCAGGTTCAGGTTCACCAGGTGGTGGCGCTGGAACAGGCGGTAGCGGACAAAATTCAGTCTTTGGTACAATCACAGCCAACGGTGGCGGTGGTGGTGGAAATGGTGACGATACTCCTGGTTCTCCAGGAGGTTCAGGAGGTGGTGGTGCTTCAGGCGGTGCTACTAATACAGGCGGAAGTTCAACTCAAAGTCCTAGTGCAGGCGCTCCAGGTTTTGGAAATGTTGGAGGTAATTCACCAGGTGGAAACAACGCTGCTGCTGGCGGCGGTGGTGCAGCTGCTCAAGGTTCTAATGGAAGTGGAAATAATGGCGGTAACGGAGGAAATGGTAAAGCATATAGTATTTCAGGTTCAGAGGTTTATTATTCAGGCGGCGGTGGCGGCGCAGGTAAAAATAGCGGACCAAATGGTAGTGGTGGCCAAGGCGGTGCTAAAAATGCAAACACAGGTACTAACGGTGACTCAAACAAAGGTGGCGGTTCAGGCGGTGTAAGAAACACAGGTTTTGGCGCAGGTAACGGCGGTAAAGGTGTGGTAATCGTAAAATTTTAGGAAAAACATTATAAATAGTATAAAGGATAAAAGATAAAATTATGCCGGCAATTATAACAAACAAATTTAGAAGACACAATGCTCAACAGTTCGTTGAATCTTTCAGCGAATCAGCAAATACTGTCTATTACATGGGTTTAGGTCGTCCTCAACCTTATGCTACATCAACAAGAGGTGATAGTAGAACAGAGAATGAAGGAACAGATACAAGTCCATTAACTCCAGTTGATTCAATACAAGATGAATTCTTTTATTTTGATGATTTATTGGCTGCAAAAAGAATAACAACAAGTGATGTTTCTTTTGCATTACCAAGAAGAAACTGGACAACAGGTACAGTTTACGATTATTACAGACATGATTACGGAAATAGAGTTACAGGCACAACAACTACACAGGCGGCTAATAGTGGTGCTACTAATTTATTTGACGCAACTTTTTATGTGCTTTCAAGTACAAATAATGTTTACAAAGTTTTAGATAACAATGGTAATGCAGCTTCAACTGTAGAACCAACAGGAACATCTACATCTATTTTAACAACAGGTGATGGATACAAATGGAAATATATGTATTCACTATCTGCTTCACAACAAGTTAACTTCTTATCAACTGACTTTATGGCAGTTACTACAGATTCAACTGTAGCGGCCGCAGCTGTTGACGGTGCAATTAACATTGTAAAAATTAAAACTGCTGGTTCAAGTGGTTCAAACGGCACACACACTAATATTGATATTAGAGGTGATGGTACTGGTGGTAAAGTTTCAGTTACAGTTGGTTCTGGTTCAGTAACAGCTGTTACGGTAACAACTGCTGGAACAGGTTATACTTTTGCTTACATTAGAGTTGCAGACATAGTAGCTGCAGGTGCAACAGGTTTAACAGGTACAGAATTAGATGTTATTATCGAACCAAAAGGCGGACACGGTAAAGACTCAGTAAATGAATTAGGTGGTTTCTTTGTAATGACAAATACTAACTTTGAGGGTGCAGAAACATCAAACTCTGGTGACTTTAACACTACTAACGATTTTAGACGAGTAGCAATTGTAAAAGACCCAAAATCAGGTGGTTCAGCTGCAACAGCAACTACATTAAGAGCTGTAAAATCAGTTTTACTTGCAAGTGCTTCAGGTTCATTTACAATAGACGAAAAGATTACTCAATCAACAACAGGTGCAGTAGGTAAAGTTGTTGAGTGGGATAACACAAATAAAATTTTATACTATATACAAACTAGATTCAATAATGCAGGTTTAGATACAAATGGTAATCTGACAGCGTTTTCGGGAGCAAACACAATTACAGGTGCTGACTCTGGAATCACAGGAACACCTTCAACTTCAACTAGTACAGTTGATAGTGTTTCTTTTACAAGTGGTTATGCGGCCGCAGAATTAGACGCTGATAGTGGTGATGTTATCTATGCAGAAAACAGAGCACCTATTACGAGAGCTTCAGACCAAACAGAAAATGTCAAACTAGTTATTGAATTTTAAGAGGGAAATAAATGCCAAGTCCAACTGACTTTAACCTCACGCCTTATTATGATGATTATTCTGATTCTAAAAAGTTCCATCGTGTTCTATTCAGACCATCATTTGCAGTACAGGCAAGAGAGTTAACACAATCACAAACGATTTTACAGAATCAAGTCGAAAGGCTATCTGACCATATCTTTAAACAAGGTGCAATGGTCATTCCTGGTCAAATTTCATATGATTTAAATTATTATGCAGTAAAATTAACAAGTAAATCTGTTTCAGATATTACAAAGTATAACGGTGTTAGATTAACAGGTGTTACATCTGGTGTTGTTGCTAATGTAGTTGGTGTTGCAGCTACAGACGGTACTGACCCGGATACACTTTTTGTAAAATATGAAACTTCAGGCACTAATAATGCTTCGTCTGCTTTTACACACGGCGAAACTGTAAATTGTACAATTGATAGTGCAAACGCAACAATAGTTGTAGCAAGTTGTCATACAGGTTCATCAGCATATATTGGAGAAGGTGTTTATTATATAAATGGTTATCATGTTGAAGTTGCTGAACAAGTTTTAGTATTAGACAAATATACAAATTCACCATCTTACAGAGTAGGTTTATCAGTTACAGAATCTTTTGTAACACCAAATGATGACTTATCTCTAAATGATAATGCGGCTGGTTCTTCAAATGTAAATGCTCCAGGCGCTCATAGATTTAAAATAGATTTAACATTAGCTAAAAAAACTTTAACAAGTACCGAAGATTCAAACTTTATAGAGTTATTAAGATTATCTGAAGGTATTATACAAAATAGAGTTAGAACAACCGAGTATGCAGTATTAGAAGAAACACTTGCTCGTAGAACATTTGACGAATCAGGTGACTATGCAGTAAGAGGTTTTGATTTAGATATTAGAGAACACTTACTATCAGGAAATAACAGAGGTATTTTTGCTTCAGGTTCTGGTGGCTTAGAAACAAAATTAGCATTAGGTGTTTCTCCTGGTAAAGCATATGTAAAAGGTTATGAAATAGAAACTATTGGTACAACTTTTGTTGCAGTAAATAAAGCAAGAGATTTTGATACAGAAAATAACTTCAATACAAGATTTAATTTAGGTAACTTTGTAAATGTTACAAATGTTTATGGTACTCCTGATGTAGGATTTGTTTCAGGTGATGTAGAAGCATTTAAAAAAGTAGGACTTTATAGTGCAGCTAATGTAAACAGAGGTACAGAAAATAATGGTTCAAGTGGCTCTAACAATACTATTGGTCGTGCTAAGTCAAGAGGCTTTGAGTACAGTTCTGGTAATGCAATTGCTGGTGCTTATTCTAGTGGTTCAGCGTCAACAAACATATTCAAACATTATCTATTTGATATTAATATGTTTACACACCTTAATACAACAGGTGGCGCAACATTCACTACTGGCGAAAAAATAACAGGAGAAACTTCAGGTGCTACAGGTACTTTAGAAAGTGTTTCAACAACTACAAGTATTGCTCCAACAGCTATTACAGTTGCAAGTCCTGGTGTTGTTACAACAGGTTCAAATCACTTATTAAAAGATGGTCAACAAATTAAATTTACATCACCAAGTTTTTCAGTAGATTCAACTGCTGTTACAACTAGTGATATTTTTACAGTTAGAAACGGAAACGGTACAACTACTTTTGAATTATTTAATGCAGACGGAACAACGGCTGCTAATGTAACGGCATTTACAAGTGCTGGTGCAATGAAACACGGTGTTGTTGTATTATCAAGTGTAAACGGAACATTTACAGCTGGTGAAACAATTACAGGTGGTACTTCAAGTACAACAGATATTATTCAATCTGATACAGTTGGTTTTAAAGGTGTTAGAAATCACGACTTCTCATCTGTTAAACATATTGGTATGGCAGGTTCGCCAACTTATACATCTGATACTTCACTTGACTCAACTAACGGTGCTAACGCTACAATATCTGGTTCAATAACAGTATCAAGTAATGCAGTAACAGGTTTTAATACAAGATTCCAAGACGAATTAAAAATAGGTGATTCAATTTCATTTATTAATGACGCAGGTACAACTGAAACAAAATTAATTGAAGTTATTATTAATAATAACTTGTTAGCTCTAACAACTACATCTGGTGCAGCTACAAAAACTATTGCAACAAGAAGAAGAGCTAAATTACAAGATTCAAATAAAAATATTTCTATATTTAAATTACCTTACAAAACAATTAAGACTTTAAAAACTACAAACAACTCTGGTGTAACAGATACAAACTTTGCAATTAGAAGACACTTTACAGGTACATTATCATCAAATGGTGATGTAACAATTACTGCTGGTACTAACGAAACATTTACAGCACTATTAGATAAAGATTTTTCTGTTTCAATAATGACAACTGGTTCTGGAGGAACAGGTGCAGTTGGTGACAATTTAAGTTTAACAGGAAATAACCATGAGGGCGACTCTATCTTTGTATTAGGTGGTTCTCCTACAGGTAAAACTTTAACATTAGACTTTGGTGCTAACTATGCTGGTCATAAAGTTAAAATTCTTGCAACAATTAATAGAAGTGTTGCAGGTTCAAAAACAAAAACTTTAAATGAAGACCAAACAATTGCTATCTCAACTCAAGCAACTATAGAAAGTGGTGTAATTGGTTTAGGCAAAGCTGATGTTTTTGCATTAAACAAAGTTTACATGGCACCTGACTTTGCTACAGCAGCTACAACATCACATACAGATATTACAGACAGATTTAATTTAGATACAGGTCAAAGAGATAACTTTTATGACATTGGTAGAATTAAATTAAAAGATGGTGCATTGACGCCAACAGGTAGATTACTTGTAGATTTTGATTTCTTCTCTCACGGTTCAGGTGATTACTTTGATGTTGACTCTTATTCAGGTGTTGTAAATTACGAAGATATTCCAAGTTATACATCCGACACAACAGGACAAATATATCAATTAAGAGATGTAGTAGATTTTAGACCTAGAGTAGATGACGCAAGTACAATTAATTCAGGTGGCCAAGATAGAAGTTTTGATGGCACAGGTGCTTCAACAGTTGATGTTGTTAAATTTAATTCAGATGTATCGTCTGACTTTGAATATTATTTACCAAAAATTATAAAAGTATTTTTAGATAAAGACGGAACATTTAGAGCAGTAGAAGGTGCTTCAGCATTATCTCCACAAGCTCCAAACAATTTAGATACAGCAATGCACCTATACACATTGCAGTTAGATAATTATACTCTTTCAACAGACCATGTAGAAATAGAAATCATTGACAATAGAAGATATACAATGAGAGATATTGGAAAGATTGAAAAAAGATTAGAAAATGTAGAATACTATACACAATTAAATATGTTAGAACAATCTGCTCAATCTTTACAGATACAAGACGCAGATGGTTTTGATAGATTTAAAAACGGATTTATTGTTGATAATTTTACAGGTCACGGTATTGGTGATGTAGGTAACGCAGATTATAAAGCTGCTATGGCAATGGCTGAAGGAGCTTTAAGACCAACATTTAAAGAGGATGCTGTTTCATTAATCGAAAGAGATGATGACGGCACAGAAATTGTTGACGCAGATAGAACATCTGCTAATTATCAAAAGACTGGTGATTTATTAACATTACCTTATACAGAAACAACTTTAGTCGACCAACCATTTGCTAGTAAAGCAATCAATGTAAACCCTTTCAATGTATTTACATGGGTCGGTACAATTGAGTTAACACCTCCAGGTGATGAATGGAAAGAAACAGAAAGAGCACCAGAATTAGTAATTAATAATCAAGGTGGCTTTGACACATTAATTTCTGGCAATCCAAATTTAGCAAGTGTAGAATTAGGAACAATTTGGAATGAATGGCAAGATATGTGGGCTGGCGCACCTAGAGAAATGGATGTTAGAAATCTCGGCGGTGCTCAAAGAGAACAAACATTTGCTTTTGGTATTCCAAGACGAGTATTACAAAGACAAGAAGTTACAACTGGTCAATTAGTAAATCAAACTAGAACAGGTGTAAGAAATGTATTAGTACCACAAGTTGTTAGAAATTCAATAGGTGATAGAATTATTAATGTTGCATTTGTTCCATTTGTAAGAGCAAGAACAATTACATTTACAGGTACACGATTTAAACCTAACACAAGAGTTTATCCTTATTTTGATAATATTGCTGTAACTCAATATACTACACCGACAGGTGGTTCATTAGGTGGCAATTTAGTGTCAGACTCTAATGGCGCAGTATCAGGTACTTTTGCAATACCTGACCCGACAGTTGATTCAAATCCAAGATGGAGAACAGGTACTAGAGTATTCAGATTAACTTCATCAGCTACAGACGATAGAAGTTCAGATGTAGAAACTTCAGGTGAAGTAGATTACACAGCAAGAGGTATTTTAGAAACTCAACAAGAAACTATTTTATCTACAAGAGAACCAAGATTACAAAGAACAAATACTACAGAAAATAGAGATATAACTAGAACATCAACTAGAGAAACTAATAGACAAGTTGGTTGGTGGGATCCTTTAGCACAAACATTCTTAATTGATGATAATGGTGGTGTGTTTATTAGTTCAGTAGATTTATTCTTTAAAACAAAAGATGATAATGTTCCTATTACAGTTCAAATAAGAGAAGTTGTAAATGGATATCCTGGCGTAAAAATATTACCATTCTCTGAAAAAACAATTAATCCAGGTTCTGTTACTACAAGTGAAGACTCAACTTCAGCTACAACATTTACTTTTGATAGTCCTGTTTATATACAAGAAAATGTTGAATACGCATTAGTAGTATTAGCCAACTCAACAAACTATAATGCTTGGGTTGCTAGAATGGGAGAAACACAAATTAATTCTGATAGAACAATATCGGAACAACCGTATGCTGGTGTTTTATTTAAATCACAAAACGGTACTACTTGGTCTGCTGACCAAAATGAAGATATTAAATTCAAAATGAAAAGATGTGAATTTAGTAATGTTACAGGTACAGTTACATTAACAAATGATAGTTTGCCTGTAAGAACATTAAAAAACAACGCATTAAGAACAACAACTAGTTCAAAAGTAATTAGAGTTTTCCATCCAAACCACGGTATGCACGGCACATCAAACAATGTTACAATTGCAGGAGTTCCAAGTGGTACTTACAATGGTATTTCTCACTCTGATATTAACGGAACATACACAAGTATTTCAAATGTAACTTTAGATAGTTATGATATTACATCTCCTAGTTCTTCAAATGCAAATGCAACAGGTGATGTTGGTGGTTCAGTTATTACAGCAACACAAAATAGAATGTATGATGTACTAAATTTAAGTTTACAATCTA
>Ga0181411_1000470_pt1 | contig 14656 bp, 30 predicted proteins | sample 34SPOviralmetaG_FD_130114 | JGI IMG/M metagenome (GOLD analysis project Ga0181411, IMG submission 130114) | Marine viral communities from the oligotrophic San Pedro Time Series (SPOT) site, San Pedro Channel, CA, USA - 34 SPOT_SRF_2012-07-09 | ecosystem: Environmental > Aquatic > Marine > Strait...
CATCAAGCGAGTTTTATGTGACAGGCACTTATTTTGTGTAACCCACTGCATAGCTTTGGGTCGGACAGTCCACAACCATCATAGGAGTTAAACACGATGGCAACATTAACAGAAGAAACAGTAGAAGACAAAATAGAGATCGTGAGTGAGCATAAATTCATTCAGGTCAGAACAGCCACGGTCATCAAGCGTGACGGTGTAGAGATTAGCCGTGGGTATTCACGCCATGTGGTTGCACCAGATGCAGACATCACAGGTGAAAGCACTGAGGTTCAAGCCATCTGTAATGCAGTTCACACAGACGCAGTAAAAGCAGCCTATGCTGCACACTTAGCAGCACAGGAGATATAATAATGGCTATTACTTACACTTGGACTATTCCAACTTTGGAACACGAAATCGCTGACGGTGGCGTTTACATTGCACATTGGCGCTGCACAGGCGTTGATGACGATGGCAACTCAGCATCTAGCTATGGCACTTGTGGCCTAACCTACGATGCCTCTGCTGCTGACTTTACACCGTATGACGATATAACTGAGGCTCAAGCGCAAGGCTGGGTCTGGGGTCATGTATCCCAAGAGGATACTGAAGCTGCTATTGCTAACAAGATTGATGCGATAGCTAATCCAACTACTGCGGCGGGAGTGCCTTGGTAATAACTTAAACTAAGATAGGAGATTAAGATGGGCGAGAAACAAACACAAACCATCATGATTGACGAAGTAGAATACAACGTAGATGACTTTACAGATGAACAAAGGGTTTTCATAAGTCACATTATGGACTTGGATCGTAAGATCAATAGTACCCAGTTCAACTTAGATCAGCTTAACGTAGGTCGTGGGGCATTTATGAATGCTCTTAAAGAGACACTTAAGCCTAATCCAGAGCCACAACAACAACAACAAGCAGCTTAATTAAACAAGGATGCCTGACAATGGGATATAAACTAGGAACACGTAGCTTACAGAACTTGTCAGGCGTTCATCCTGATATGGTTGCTGTAGTTAAGAAGGCAATCGAGATCACTGAGGTAGACTTCACAGTTATTGAAGGCATACGTCATATTGATCGTCAAAGACAATTACTCAAAGCGGGTAAGTCAACTACACTTAACTCAAGGCACATAACAGGTCATGCTGTAGACATGGTTCCTTGGCCTGTAGATTGGGAAGACTTAGATAGGTTTGAAACTATGGCTGAAGCCATGAAGGATGCAGCAGAAGAGCTTGACATTTCCATCGTATGGGGTGGTGACTGGAAGAGCTTCTATGATGCCCCTCACTTTGAACTTGATCGTAAAGTCTACCCAGCATGACCAAGGAGGAAGATAATTGGCACCTCTCTAGGAGTGTACCTATAACCCTTATCTTCGGTCTTATAGCTCAAGCAGCAGCTATAGTGTGGACTGTCTCTATGATGATGTCAGACATTGAACGTAATGGTGAAGAGATCATGCGTCTACAATCCAGACTATCTATCGTAGAAGATGCTACACAAAGACAAGCAATATCTATGGCCCGTATAGACGAAAACATTAAAGCAATCCGACAATCAGTAGAGAAAATGGCTAATGACCAGTAAGGATTGTTATGATAGACCCATTCACTGCCCTAGCTGCGGTCAAGAGTGCTGTCAGTGCAGGTAAAGAGCTTGTCTCAGTTACTAAACAAATTGGTGAGTTCTTTGATGGTGTCGATGAACTAAGGCATAACCACAACAAGAAAAGAAATAGTCTCTTCTCAGGTGATGATGAGAACAGTATGGAGACTTTCGTGAAGCTACAGAAGGCTAAGGATGCTGAAGAAGAACTCAGAGCCATTGTGATAGCTACCAGAGGTTACTCCGCTTGGGGTGAACTACAAGAAATAAGAGCTAGAACACGTAGAGAACGTAAAGAGAGAGAAGCTGCTGCTAAACTCCGTAAACAAGAGGTGGTAGAGAAGGTAGTTGTTATTGGAGGTACACTAACTGTGTTGTCTATTATAACAGGTATAGCTGTACTTCTAATAATGTCATCAAAGGGAATGCTATAATGCTAGAAGCTATAGGTACTGCACCATTTCAAATGGCAATGAACCCACCTGAGAACCAAGATAAGACACCTAAAGTAATAGAGCAATCTACAAGAAAGCCTGTAACATTTAAGGTAGATCCTGTTAATTACACCAACCAAGGTAAACCGATACAGACTAAACCTGTAGGCACATTAGTAAACTTCGAGGTCTGATATGGAAACTATACTAGCTTGGAAACTACTACCACGACTAATGATGTTAGTTATGACTGGTATGTACATTAGAGTGATTGAGTGGTTTATGTCGTTACCACCAGAGGCTATGACATCACAGGCAACTGCCCTTACTGCAACCGTAACTGGAGCCTTAACAGGAGCCTTTGCAGTTTGGTTAGGGAATGAGAGCAAATGATAGGACAAATAATAGGTAGTGTAGTTGGTCTAGCTACAAGTGTAATAGATAGTAAGACACAGATCAAACTAACTGAGGCTGAGATTAAGAAGAAACAGCTTACAGGTGAGATAGACTGGGATCTAGCTGCTATACAGGCTACACAGAATAGCTGGAAAGACGAATGGATAACCCTACTGTTCAGTATTCCCCTGATACTAGCCTTTTGTGGTGATTGGGGTAATGCTATAGTACAAGCTGGGTTTGCAGCACTTGAGACTATGCCAACATGGTATCAGTATTCCCTTGGTGGGATCGTATCAGCATCCATAGGAATCAGATCAGTATCTAAATTCTTCGGTAAGTAGTTCACAAAAACCACCTTAGCTGGTGTATACAATAAAGAAGCCCCTGTATCCTTAGTTGGACGCAGGGGCTTTTCTCATTGTGTCATTGCTTTAAATGTACTGGTTAAAGACTTTAGTAGGTTACTTAGTGTAAAGTAAGCATAGTCCACTTCTTGTTGTAGTTTATGTACCTTCCAGACCAAGTAGAGTGTAATACCTAAGTGTACTAAGTCTACTGACTGATTTAGGCTTATCATTTCTTACTCTCCACCCCTATGAGCTTAGATAAGTACCAGTTAGCCTTCTTAAGATCCTCTAAGCCATTCTTGTAGCGCCACCTATGAAGGTACTTAGCTATATTCCCTCGTAGGTAGCCTACAAACTCATCCTTGCTTAAGAAGTCCTCAATGTATTTGATACACTCAATAGTGCCTTGTCCGTAATGTGATGGACTGTTTACATTGTCAGGTTCCATCTTACCTAAATCCCACTTAGCCATTATAGTCTCCTATGTTAAGTCTACGAGTTCACAAGTATCACCACTACAAGCCATTGTTTGACTACCAGCAGTGTTATCTTCATTCTCATACTCTGAAAGTTCAGACCAGTCAATAGCCTTTGGCATAATAGCTAACAATTCTTCGTAGTCCTCTTTAGTACAATCCTGATATGGTGCTTGCTGATAAGTATGATCTGAGTGAGGTAAGAACGACACCCCTGACATCTCATCAAAGTGCTTGTAGACAAATGCACCCACTTCCATCCACTCCTCATCACGTACTGAGATCGTCACTGAGGGCTTATGCTCACACCATGAGCGTTGATACGTCAGCCACATTTCTAGTTGCTCTACGGCTGTCATATCGTTTCTAGTTATTGCTCCTGATGGAGACTTGATAGGGAAGCTAAAGACTGTAGTTGTGTCTCCTTTCATAACACAAGGTTCGTTAGGTACACCCTTATCAATCATAAACTTCGTCAGCGGGTCCTTGTTATCTCCACGCACAGTACGAACATAATAAGGGCTATGACGAGCATGAATGCCACTAGCAGAACTAACAAGTTGGGAGACAGTACCACTTGGTTTAACGCAACTGATAGCAGCAGAAGCAGGGATGTTAAGGCGTTCAGCCCACTCAGCATTCGTAGATATTGCAACATTCTTTAACCTTTCTAATGTTTTATCAAGACCAGCATTCTGACTGGTAGTTAGTCTATTATCCATGATGCCCGTTAGGGATACACCTAGTAATCTCTCCTCTTCTGTGTTCTTGTTCCAGATCTTACGCAAGTAAGGGAACTTAGTCATAGATGATTGGATAGTGCCTAGAATAGTTGCTAGACGTACCTTCCGCTCTAAGTCATCTATAGTGTCTGTAGCCCTTATTACAACCTCTGTCAGGTTACAGAACTGGTTTGGTCGTAAGATAATTTCGCTACAGGGGTTAGTTCCGAACTCATAGTTAGGATCTCTACGTCCATTCTTAGCTGCCTGTACCTTACTAGCCTGACGGTTAAAGACACCACGTTCACCTGACTTACTTTCCACTAGGGCTTGCCACTCCCGCATGAATGTCTCCATGTCAGGTTTCTCTGTGTAGCTCACACTGTTGTTAGCTAATGCACGATGGGCTGCTGTTTCCCACCACTGTCCCGACTTAGCATGACGCATACGATCATCAGATAGGTTAGACAAGCTAATCATAGCTGAACGACGAACACCACCAACTACAACAATCTGACCAATGAAACACATAAGGTCATGGCACTCAATACTAGACAACCTACGCCCTTGTGCAGCCTTGAATGTAGTTACTGCAAAGTTAAACAACTCAACTAAAGGTGCAGGGCCAGATGCTCTACCACCAAAGGTCTTAAGTCTGGCACCAGCAGGACGTACAGCAGATACATCCCACTTAGGTATTTCACCAGCCCAGAGAAGCGCAAGGACTTGCCTAAAGGCTTTAGCCCACCCTTCCTTACTATCTTTAACTACAACCACTGTGTCGCTCTCAAATAACTCAGGAACCTCTGGTAACTTTTGGATGAACTGACGCTCTACTGAGAAGCCTACACCTGTACCACACAACAAGATAAACATGGCCTCATCAAATGCTTTGGGGTCATCTACAGCCAAGTAGCTACAGTTGTACCCAGCAGTATTGTCACGGGCCAGTGCTGGGCCAGCAGTCATCATAGCTCGCATAGAGGGCATAACTTCTAGGTTTAAGATGGCATCCCGTAGTTGGTTGACATAAGAATCGTTACCAGCTTTAGGGCGTACCACATTATCCATGTAGCGTTCTACTGTGTCACCCCAATCCTCACGGCCCTCACCGTCGATATACTTAGCGTAGCGAGACTTAGCAATAAAAGTCTGGTAGTCAGTTGGTAGGTAATTATTCATCTTCAGTCTTCCCTCTCGCTCTCATAGTCTTATCTTCTTTTAGCCAAACCATACGGTCAATATCTGACCTAGCTATACCAATGTCTAGTAGTTCTTTGTCGGTTAGTTGATTAAGTTGCTTGATTGCTATCCTGTGGGTTCGCCATGTCGCAAGATAATTCATATACCTCCAGAACCACGACATGCCTGTGTGTCTTCTACTCATCGGTTGTCACCTGATCCTTGTAGTGTACCGTTCTTAACACGAGCGTTTAGCTTCTCCATGTTCAACTCAATGATCTTAACTAAGCTGCCACCAAAGATGTTAGACAGAGCTACAGTGTAGAATAGTACGTCACCTAACTCTTTCAAGACTGCATCATCGTCAATCCTATTGTCACGAAACAACTTCTTAATCTTCTCTGATACCTCACCAGCTTCACCAGTCAAGCCTAGAGCGTTCTCAATCAGTCGCTCCCGACCTTTAGTAATCATCTTGTCCTCTACAAACTGAGAATACATATCAATCATGTCTTTCATATCTTTCGCTGTAATCATTACATCAACCTTCCATAAAATTCTGTGTGTGCGTTTCTATCGTCTTTATCGAACAAGTACCAAGCGCAGTTGTCTTTACCTGTCATCTTGCTACCCTCAATCCATTTAACTCTGCCTATACTTACGATCTTTGTACAATAAGTCATAAGTGCAGCAGACTGTTTAGTGTGCGCCCAATCAGCATCAAACAACAACCAAGTTGGGCATATCTCCGTCCAGTGATCTATGAAAGCATGTAAGAACTTCCTTTCCCACGGTGGGTTAGTAATACAGAGGTCAAGAACCTTATACTGACTACCAAAACTTATTTCCAGAGCATTCATTTGCTTGATGTCTGGATGTCTAGGCTCTATGTCACAAGCATATAAACATTCCCCTAGACCATCTGTTAATTCGTGTATGTGGTGTATCAATCTTCCGTCACCAGCACAAGGCTCTACATAGTCAAACTTCTCATATGGTAGATGGGCTATAAGAGGTTCGACAGCTTCTATTGGTGTAGGATAATAATCCCTTGGTATCCTCTCAAAGTCACTACGCTTACCCATACATTTCCTTTAACCTCTTAAGTGACACAAACTCAGGCTCATAGATACCATTACTAATCTCTCTCTTGATTACACAACCTTTCCACCAGTCTCTATTTGCCTGTCCAGCCCACGTTTCTTCTGAGCCTTTGTAGCAACCCGCAACCAAACCGATAATCCCGTTAGGGTGTGCGCCATCTTTAAACTTAAGATCACGTTTATGGCTATGCCCACAAGTAGAACTGTGATTACGATTGGCGAGTAAGCTATTAGCGTGATGTAAACCAGACATAGCTGTACCATAATTACCACTACTAAAGAAGTGAGCGTAAGAAATGCCATCATAGTCAGCGATAGCGGGGGCGCTATTAGTGTATTCGTGGTATTCGTCGAACCATTGGTCTGTTTGAAGATGGCCGAAGGAAATCCCGTACTTGTCTCCCTGTAGTCTTGGGTCGTGTGCGATAGCCTTTTTGATTCTATTCTCATGGTTACCCTCAAAGCCAATCCAATATGGGCGCTTATACTTTCTATCACTGGGTTTCTTCCGTAGACGATCCATTGCTTCATTGTAGCAGTTGATGTCCTGTTCGTAGTTCTGACTTACTATAGCCTCTGGGTAACGTGTATCAAAGGTGTTTAGAGAGCGCATGTCAGCACCATCACCTAAGTCAATTATGTAGGTAGGGTTTACCTCATAGATTAACTCCCCTAGCCAGTCGAAACGCTCATTTCCTGTTGATGGGTCTGAGTGAGCGCATGAGAATACTACTGCTGTCTTAGCTGTCATATCGGGTATCCATTTCAAATTCTATTAGTATGGGTTCGATTGATCTGTAGAAGTGGTTCTGAAACTCATAGGCTGCATCAAAGGAGACAAACGGGATCTCTTCATCAAACATAACTTTACTTGGGTTTCTTTCTTGGGGATCTTCTACTCTACAGTTTAACCAGTAATTACCGTCTTCGTCTTCGTAGGGGCCATCAAGAACACGATGTACCTTAATCAGGATTGTACTAGCCATTCGTCGGGTATCCTTTTATCTGCGTACAAGAACCCATGCTTATTGCACCAATCCCCATATGTACTCTTTGCACCTTTATATAACTTAGACCTAGAGTTAGAGAAGACAAACCTTATGTCGAGAAAGGGATGTTGATCTTGTATAATTAAGTGCTTCTTACGATCAGCTTGGACAAACCTACCTTTAGATTCTATGATGATACCATTGGGCAGTTTAAAGTCAGGGGTGTAAGTCTTGTTCTCAAGAAGTTGCCATTGTACCTTTAGCTTCTCATACTCAAAGTTTACACCCCTGTCCTTAAGATCCTTAGCTATGTCATCCTCTAAACCAGATCTGTAGCCATTCTTTATTGCGTGTCTTCTACGTTCACTGGTGGTTGCCATATCTCGCCCTCTGTACGTCTAAGCCATAGTAGCCTAGCATTCTCTATTACCCTATCTACATCACCATCATAGGCTTTAACACAGGCTTCCCACAGGTCTTGTTCAGTCTTAGCCTCACTTAACATCTTGGTAGCTTTAACTGGGCCTACACGATATAAACCAACTATGTTGTCTGCCCTATCGCCTGTTAAGATCTGGTTGTAGAAGAACTGTAGTCCTGACCATTCATCTACTGTTTTCCACTCGTTCTTACCAAAGTTAAAGTGGTGACAAGGTATCTGCAACATGTCTTTGTCTATTGAGGCAACGACAGTATCAGGTCCAAGTCTTGTTGCTTCTATTGCTATAAGGTCATCAGCTTCTTCTCCTTCGCTAGTTATAGCATTGTATTTAGTAGTTAGATGATCACGAATATGGTAAAGATGTACTGGCTTTTCTGCTGATTTACGATTGCCTTTGTACTCATGTGACTTAGCTATCTCGTGTCGGAAGTTCCCCTTACCAGTTAAGTAGACTATGTAGTCATCTGGCTCAGGGAACAACACAGTTTGCTCAAGTATAAAGTCAATAAGCTCATCAGCTTTAGCTTCAGCATCCTTTGGAAACAAGTCCTGAGTAGCAAAGGCTGACCGATAAGCTACAATATCACCATCAATTAGCACTTTGCCATAGTTCATTACAAGTCTCCAAACACCATCTTACCATCATCCTTCTCAAATGCTACAGCTTCAACATATGTAAATCCTGCTGACCTAGTAGCCTCAGCGAAGACGTATGCTAATGAATATAAGTCCTCTACCCCGTAACGCTCAACACTTGTCTTACCATCAAACCCATCTTCTTCACTATCATTCTCAAAGGTGATTGTAACTTTCATTGTATCATCCCACCATAAACAGTTCGTCATCTTCTGTCGGGGCTGAGTTAGTCTCATAAGCTACATGCTCAGTAATTCCCACATTCATCAGACGAACCCCTGCTCCACTAGCATAAGTCTCAAACTGCACCTTAGCTTTAGTGCCGTTCCCTATAGCGCCATCTTCTGAGAAGCTCCACAGACGCTTGTTCTCTTTCCCTTGGGTGAGGTCTACTACTGTAGGTGCGCCACCATAGTCCACGTTCACAGGCTCCCCTGTCTTCTTATCGGAGAAGGTCTTAACGTCAGATACCATACGCTTAACCTTCATGTATTTACCGATACCAAATTCCGCATTCCCCTGTAGGACACGCTGTGAGTTCATGGGTGTCAGGTCTAAACCATCAGCCACTAACTTTTCAATTTGGTCTTCGTCAGTAAAGTAAGCATTAACGATATACTGCCCACCTTTTTGATGGATTGCTTGTGCTGCTCGTGGTCCATCTGGTGATCCCATGTCTGCGTTTTCGGGGAAGATCTTAGCGTATTCTAAGACCATATCCATTGTGTATTTAGCCATTGTCGAGTTCCTTTCGTAAGGGCTGGTAATTATTAATAGGGACTTTTTTAACGAAAAGTCAACACAAAAGTATAAATATTTTCACTAATGTATATCGGCATATGTACTTCCGAATTGAGCGTCGATCCCTAAGTCTATGTTTAGATTCAGTTGTTTGTTTAAATCTTGTATAGAGTACTCCATATTTATTTTTGTCTCCATCTCGTCACCTTCCTTTACTAAGGCTATGATCTCGTCGTGGAACTGACCAACAGTACTTATACCCTTCTCACGACACCCCTTAACCCAGTTGTCAAAGCAGTAAACACCCGTACTCTGGTTCAAGGTACTGAAGCGGTCTTTCTCACTTCGTAGGCTGTACCAGAACTTAGATACTGGATTCTGTACCCACATGCTGCCAAATAACTCTCTAGTGCGTAAGCTATCAGCTACCTTAGTTACTGACCAGTTACGTGACCAGAATGCTTCCAGAAGGGTCTTAGCCTCTTTGACACTCATACCTGTCTCACGGGCCAGCTTAGGCGCTCCTACGCCATATGTAGCACTGTAGTTCACCACCTTGTAGTTCTTGCGTAGTGATTTCAAGCTACGTTCCCCTGAGTTATGTTTGTCGATGTCATCTTGTGTGATAACACCAGCATGTTTAGCTAGGTCTAAGTGTGGATCAAAGCCCTCTTTACTCATTTCAGCTACATAATCAGGATCTAGGGGTTTCATGTAGTGACGCTTGGTTGTATCCTCTAAGCTAGTCATGTCAGCCCCGCATAAGGTGTAGCCATCAGGTGCAGTTAGACACCCACGTATCTCAGCACCATAGGGCTTTTCCACTGAGGGTAGATTGACTAGAGGTTTTGCATGACGGAAGCGCATTGTGTTGGTAAATCCTGCGATTGTTGCTTGCACGTATCCATCACGCTCTGCATCAACCATGCCTTTAAGAACAGAAATACGATGGCTGAGAACAGAAAGCCCATCAAGGATGACAACAGCAGGGTCGGCAGAGGCCAATCTTCTGACTGACGGGCATAGTTCTCCATCCTTTCGTACCTGTGGTATTTGCTTTTCTTCGCCATCACTATTCCTTACAAACTTGAAGGTACTTGGGTTCCACCCGATAGAATACAACCAGTCCTTAACTTGATCTGATGAATTAGGATTAGCACGTTCTTCACCTGTCTTAACGACAAAGGACTGTACACCTTCTGGCTGCTTATATTCTTTGCGTAGTTCCTCAAACCTTTCTCCATGTGATGATAGCTCACCATCCTTCTTGTGCATTACTTTAGGACGTTGCTGTACCTTAGTTAGAACACGCTTAGGCATAGCATCAGCTAACTGCTCTATCTTCTCAGCCTTCATAGCTTCCCATTCCGCTAGATGCCCCTTAGCTTTGGTTACATCTAATTTCCACTGTAGGGCCTCTTGTTCTGCTGCACATTGTAGCTTGAACGTAAGATACTCAATGAAACGCCACTTCTCATCCTCATCAGGGTATAGCTTCTTAAGTTTGATGTCCAAGTCACGCCATAGTCTAGCGTTGATCTTAACGTCCTCATTACACCTGTGAGAATACTCTTCTGGTGTTAGGCTAGACCAATCAGTGATCTTAGGCTTAGGCACTCCATAGTCCTCTCCGTAGCCCTCAAGACCATGCTTGACACGGCTATGGTTTAGATACCAAGACAGAGCTAACGTATCCACTAGCTTTGCACTTATCTTAACACCTAGCACCTTTTCCACTGCGGGGATGTCAAACCTTACAATGTTATGTCCTATCAGGATTGGTGCTTCCTCAAGGAAGATACGCATAGCTACATAGTCATGTGTATGTTGCACATTCCCTTGGTCATCCATCCAAGATATTACATGGATCTTAGTACTATCTAGCCCATCTGTTTCTATATCAAATACTGGCATTACTTATATTTACCTCTTTTTGTAGTTACGTTCTCTCCTATGCGAAGAGAAGCTAACTTTAAATAGTCACTATAGATCTCTGAAAGTTCTGCATCTTTTACAGACTCGTAGTTATCACCATTAGTACCCAAGGTCATATTACAGGATCTGCAAATAAAACCTCTAAACATACCTGTTTTATGACAGTGATCTAAATCGACCCTAATACCTGACTGTCCACAACACTCACAGTAGTTAGTCTTCAAAGAATCGAACCCTGCTTTTAATCTATTCTTTAAGTTCTCTCTTTCTGAGTAACAGGGCTTACAAACACTACCATACCCATCTGAATTAGAGGGGTGTTTATAATAACTACTTAATGTTTTATCCTCTGAACATATTTTACAGGCTTTAGTATTAGTGAATAACTCCAATTGTTCTGACATTATATTACCTCTCGTAGTGTAAATGTTTCTGAGTTAAACCGCATCATACCAGCCCTACCTTCTTCTGAGCATGGGCGGTTCTTCTGTACTGTTATGTGCGTTGTGTTGCGTTCCTGTAAGTCTTCTGCCTCTTTGTCACGGGAGAGGTCTAGGATTACAGATGCCCGTTGTCCAATCATCTTACAATACTTAGGATCTCCATTGTCGTTAGTGTGAGCAATGGTAACGATACCTACGTTTAGCTCCGCTGATAATTTAGACAACCTGACCGATAAGTCAGCTAACATCTGTTCCTTACTCTCCTCTGACTGACCAGATACTACATCTTGGATAGGCTCAAAGAATACAAACTTACAGCCACATGCTTGACTAAAGTATCTAATCTGATCGCACAAGTCGTCAGCACCTTGACCATCACTTAGATAGAATTGGTAGAATAGTTCATCTTTGGTTAGCTGTTGAATAGCCTCTATCACAAGATCATCAGCATCCTTCTCTTCGATAAGATCCCTACGTGTAAGGTTATCGTTTAGCTCATATGATACAAGACCAAGTAAAGATCTTAGCTTAGTCTCTTCCAAGTGCCATGCAGCAAAAGGTATCTTGTGTTGTAACATGTTGTACTCTAGGAAGCGCATAACCTCAGTCTTACCAATACCTGTAGGTGCTTTGATAACTGTGAAGTGACCTTGCATGAGGCCTAAGATCTTATCATCTAGTGCTTGGATTCCAGTTGGTACATACTGATGCTCAGGCGTATCTTTATACAAGCTAATGAAGTCATCAGTACTATTAAGAACATTCTCAGGTGTGTACTTCCTAGCATTCCACCAAGCACTCTTAAATTCCCCTGCTGCCCCATTGGTAAGGAACTCATTAGCATCCTTGAACTTGTCGTGAGGTACACGGTAGACCTTATTAGGGAACAGTTTAGCCATACGATCAGCTACAGCATTCCCAGCTTCATCGTTGTCTACAGATAGGATAATCTTCTCAAAGCTATTGAGCCATTCTGTACACTTCTCCCAGAGCTTCTTAGAGGGTGTAGCAGAGGGTAAAGATACTACAGGGTTAGTGTACTGGCTCTTAAGCATTTGGGCTACTGACAGGGCGTCTAGTTCACCCTCAGTGACTGTTACCATCTTAGAGCTACCAGCAGTAAACAGGTTCATACCGAACAGTTCATCACCCTTAAAGCCATCCTTAGTGTAGAATACTTTCTCGTCTAGCTTGCGTACTTTAATTCCCCCGCTAGGGTATACATACTCCTGACGATCAGAGTAAGTCTGTACGCCAAAGTCTTCCATAGTCTTAGCTGTAATTCCTCGCATAGCTACATAATTTCCACTGGCGGGGTCTTCTATACGTTTAGGCGTATAATCAACTACAGTACTCATATTATCGTAATCCTTTCTAAGTCTACCCTTAGCTCCACATGAGAAACATTGGTAGACATTCTTATCTTCGTTGTAGCTATAGCAACCCTTGTGGTTACAATGTGGACAAGTTTGGTGCGCTACTTCAGTCATCACTTACCTCTTACTTAAGTTTTATTACTAACTAATAATAATAAACTAAAGTTTATACTTACGTTAAAGGGACAATTACTAATAGGGACTTTTTTATTTATAAGTCAACATCACAAATTGTTACAGACCTTTTCAATACTCCTCGCTATCTGTTGATCTATAGCTTGTTTAGTACTTCCAACTACATCAGCTACCTCATCTAGTGTCATGTCTTGCCAGAATCTCATCTTAAATAGTTTAAGTTCCCTTTCACTTAACACCTTCTCACAGACTGAAACAACGTAATTCTCATAGTCTGCCTTCTCATACTCTTCTGCATGGTCAGGAATAGAAGATATAAAGTCATCGTATGAAACGTGATCAGAAGACATAATATTACGCAACCAATCTATGCCAGTCTCAGAATAACTTTGGTTGTCACTTTCCCCTGAGCCACCCCTAGCAACATCTCTAGCTGTCCAACTCTTAGGGATACTAACGGGTTGTAAGCCTAAGTTAATGTAGTCATGCATAGCTCTATTAGCTTCACGATACAGTTTCGCTGGGTGTACCTCTGGATCTTCAGCCCTTAACTCTAGGCAAACTATAGATCCCTCAGATACTAAGTCATCAAAATCATTAGGTCTGTTGTATTTATGTGCTAACTTACGACACATATTTATCAGATCTTCATTACTTATCATAAAGGCCTCCTCTTAGGTTTGATAGAGGCTGATATAACCTCAGTCTTTAGGCATTGACCTATGGCATTCCTATCTATGGCATACACAGGCTCGTAATAGGCTGGTAGAGCGTCTCCACAGGCCCTATAACTAGGGAAGATGATATTAGCTTGTAGGTAGTCACCATTTAGCGTGTAGCTCAACACAAGGACAGTATAGAACAACATTATAAATACTCCACTACTCTACCTGTATTCCAGTTCTTAGCCTCTTTCTCAGCTTTCTCACGGCTGCTAAAGATCCATATCTCAGTGTCATACGTCCAAGGATTCTCTCTCCTTACGAAGGTATACTCCCCCTTCTCAACCTCTATTTCCACTACATACCTACCCATCACTTTTCTCCTTCTCCAATCCAGCCTTTACTAATGTTACAAAACCTACATCAAAGATAGCCATGAATGTCTCAGGGTCACACTCTACTTGTAGCGTAGCGCTGCCATCCTCGTGTTCTTCTATATCAGTTACTTTGATTATATCACTCTTCATGGTTTATTCTCCTGCTGTATCTACGAAACCTTTTATTGTAGGCACGTTTGATCTTCTTTACCTGTCCTGATTTCCATCGTAGGAACTTACGTGATTTACTTAAGGCATCATACTCATCACCACCCTTCATAGGTATACGCTTATTCATCTGTTATTCCTATGCATGGTAATAAGATAGATAGCTTGCAGTACTTAGGATATTCGTCATACGTCATAGCTATCAGTACTGGTGGTGCAGCTATCAGTAGAGCCACAATAGCTGACGCCTTAATTGCACCATTGATATTACCTCTCATCAGTTATTCTCCCTTAATGCTCTCCACGACACAGGAAACAGGTCAATCATAATACGGTCAATTTCCCACGCTACCTCTGCTGTCTCTGCCTGTGTGTCAGGTTTACAGCGTAGGTTACACATGTCAGCAAAGGCGTCCAAGCTACCTGACCAGTACCACTCAGTGACCATGCTCTGTGGCAGAACCATACGTGCTTGCTCTGGGCA
>Ga0181411_1000475_pt1 | contig 14572 bp, 25 predicted proteins | sample 34SPOviralmetaG_FD_130114 | JGI IMG/M metagenome (GOLD analysis project Ga0181411, IMG submission 130114) | Marine viral communities from the oligotrophic San Pedro Time Series (SPOT) site, San Pedro Channel, CA, USA - 34 SPOT_SRF_2012-07-09 | ecosystem: Environmental > Aquatic > Marine > Strait...
CGGGAAGGGTGATCGATCGGCTCGGTTCGGTCCTCGTAGTGTAGGTGTGCTGGCCTAGTGTAGGTATGTGCCCACCTAGCGTAGGTATGTGCGCCGTACCGTAGGCGTGCGCCCCCGTAGCGTAGGTGTGCGTGCGCCTGTGCGCCTGTGCGCGTGCGCCTGTAGCGTAGGTGCGCGTGCCTAGCGTAGGTGCGCCTACACTACATCGCGTAGCGTACATATGCCTACGGTACACATGTCTACGGTACATCGCCTAGTGTAGTACATCGCCTAGTGTAGTATTTAGGTACGCTATATATTACTTGACCTGATCGTATCCATCCCTGTCATGCGGCACTGCACGAGGAAAAGTTTTTTCGCCGGATTATTTCTCAGCTGTCGATCCGCTTGGCTGGCTGGTCTAGCATCTGAGTAAAAGTTTTCTGTTGGCGAAAAGATTTTTCCGAAGATAGATTGTTGCCACAAGCCGTCGAGGTTCGTTGCGTTTCGATTCGATTCGATCGCATCTTTCCGAGGGGAGCGGTGCGGCACCAGCCCGCTGCGATCACTTGTGTTTGAGTATGTGTAACAGATGTACAGTAGGAGTGTGTGATGAAGACGAAGTGGGTTGTGGATTACTTTGTGCAGTTCAATACGAAGACCCTGAAGTGGACACAGCGTGTCTACAGTAAGATCGAGGTTCCTGCGGTAGACGCCGAGAAAGTAAAGCAGGATCACTGGAGGTTTTGGGAGGGTGACTACATGGTAGCGCAGAACTGTTCCACTTCCTTTATGACGGTGATCATACTGGACGTGGATCCTGAAGACACGAGTAACGTAGGAGAGTGATATGGAGTTCGACTTTGATGGAATGTGGATCGTGATCAACCGATGGCGACTGACTGAGGACAAGGCACACTATGTGGTCCGCACATACAAGAAAGCTCAGGTACTGAAGGCGCGGTCGCTCAGCCTACGTCAGGAGATGGCGGAGATGATCGCCAAGCACGGCAAGGATCGTAGCAATAGCCCTTCGGACTTCTTTGTTGTGGGACTACGGGACTACGAGCCGTCGATGATGTCGTTCAAGTACCCGATTGTTGACGGTGTACCGCAGGATAACTTTGTGCCCCTGTACCTAGGAGAGTGAGATGGAGTACGTTTTGTTGATGACCACTATGTGGTTTGGTTTGTTGATTGTATGTGGTTTGTTTGAACGTAGTGTAGGAGAGTGAGATGATGAACTTGGTAGATCCCAAAGGGATGTGGAACTGGATTCGCCGGACTCGGCACGACAGCTTTAACGAAGAGGCTACGGCTGAAGCGGTGAAGGTGTGGCAGTTGGGTCTGTTGTTTCCTAACGTAGAAGCTGGGAAGTTGGTGAGTGTGGTGAAGGGTGAGCTTGAGTTTGACGTGTTGACCGAAGGAGGTGAGTGATGCCTGTAGTGTACAAGATGATTGAGATTGACGACTACGAGATTGAGATTGAGCCGGGGGATATTGATGCTGATCAGATAGATCTGCTCTTCGAGAGGGATGATATCATGGAGTTCGTAGGGAATACCTACCGTATAACGGAGCTGTTCACTACGGAAGATATCATGCTGGCCTTTGCTGAGAAGGTAGCGGAGGGGTTGATCCGCTGGGAACTCGACGACTTTCCCGATGACCTAAAGGTCTGGATGAAAGAACAGATTGCCAAGGTGGCAGTGCCCGAGCCTATGTCTAAGGCACAGATCTTGGACGCCGCAGCGGAGATCATCAAAGACACCGACGTGTACGCTACGGAATCGGATATCTCGATGCTCACCGACTTCTTCGAGAAGATCCACAAATCGACCTTCCGCTATGCAGCTTCGCTGACTTGGATTTACAACGAGGATAACGGGCTGCCCATTCAGGCTGCTATCGGGGAGAGCATCAAAAAGTTCTTCGAGGAGGCCGACCTACCGGAGGTGATGAAGAAGAAGCTAGATGCGTTTGATCATTGGGTATCAGTAGTGCAGACGTTTGTGAAAGGAGGTGAATGATGAGTCAGCTACGAGTGGTGAATGCCAAAGGGTTTCAGATGGAGTTCGACAACGGACTTACAGTCTCGGTGATGTTTGGCGAGGGCAACTACTGCCAACACCGTGACGCTGTTGGACCCAGTACCGTCCAGCTTTACGGAGACAAGGAGCAGCTACGCAGCTTCTATCGTAAGCCTTGGGAGTCTAACCTAGCAGAGGTGGCTGTGTGGCGTAGGTCTGACAAGAAGTGGGCACACCTCAAGACTCCGTGGGAAGGAGGCGAGGACTACTGCCCTGACCCTCTCGGTTGGGTGACTGCGGAGGATGTCGCCAAGATCATAGCGTATGTGGGACACAAGGACACCTACCTTACGGAGGGTGGCTACCTAGGCAGGAAGGGTGAAGACGTACTGAACATGGACGAAGGGGAGGAATGATGAACGCAATCAAGATCTGGGAGGGACCTTCGGTACTGACTGGCGATCCCGTTATGGTGATCGTCACCGGACTGAAGACGAAGAGCACGAACAGCAAGACGGACGACATGTATCAGTCTTGGATCCTACGTCAGGATGTACCGCCGCATACCGCAGCGAAGACCGGAGAGGATGAGGCTGTCTGTGGCATGTGTCCACTACGTCCCTTCCTCAAGGCTACGAGGCCAGCACACTTGTCGAAGTCCTGCTACGTCAAGGTGTTCCAAGCCCCGTTGTCTACTTGGAAGGCGAACAAAGACAAGCCGGTCACACCAGTAGAGCAGGCACGAAAGCTGTTGGGTAACAAGCCCTTCCGCTTCGGTGCCTACGGTGACCCCGCAGCAGTACCGCAGGAAGCATGGGCCGCAGTGCCTACAGGAGGTGAGTGATGGATAGCGTGGCACAGTTTGTGGAGATGTGGAGGGCGGTTCGCTTCGTCGATGCCTTCCACCATGACAACGTGGTCATCATCAAAGAACTGGATGGACGGTTTCACGTCTACGATATGGGAGGTAAGTGATGAAGTGGACAGGGTATACACACCAGTGGATGTACGCTACGGCACAGCATCTGAGCAAGACTTGCATGGCTTCGTGCCACACACCAGAGGACGTAGAGCAGGCGAATACCAAGGGGTTCCGCTCCTTCCGTACCTCGTCGCTGCTAGCCGACAAGCTACCCAGCGAGATCCTGTGCCCTGCGTCGAAGGAAGCGGGACAGCGTACGTCCTGTGCTAGGTGTAAACTTTGCGACGGGAAGAGAGGACCAGACGACAAGCGTAAAAACATTTTCATTGTGATGCACTAGGAGGTGAGAGATGGGTGGAACCAATCATGTGTGGCCTGCGCCACTGAAGTCAGAGATCCCCGATGGTAAGTCCGGACGGTGGCCTTACTACATACACTACCCAACGTGGGTAGCTACGGCACACTTCGACAGCGATGCTGACTGCATCCGATGGTGCGAAGCAAAGGGAGTACAGTGGGCAGGAGCCGGACGGGTGCTGTTCGCTTCGACTTGGCGAGACCATGTGAGGAACGGAGCCGGTGGGTTCAGCGGACACCGTGACACACGGTGCGTCTGGTCCGATCGCCCTAAGCTAGACACACACTTGAATACCGTAGGAGGTGAGGAATGAAAGACTGGTACGAGTTGCAAGAGTTCAAGAACAAAACCACGGCGGACATCTACGTCAGGTTCCATCCGGACCTGACCTTGAAGGTAACCAAGCTAGCACCGGGGCAGTACGTCGTAGAGCAGGAGCCCGAGGAGTTCGAGCGGATTACTTCGCTGCCTGCGTTGGAGATGATCAGTGCGTACGAGATGAAGTCGCCGTTGGCTGACTATGGATACACAAAGAAAGGAGGTGCATGATGGGTAAGATGGCAGAGTTGGATGCGTTCTACGGTAACGAGTTCGGTGTGTGGCATAGGCAGTACACTGAGTTCCTACGGTATGTATGTTTGTACTTGTACAATCGGCCAGCCGTTGAGGTTTACTGTGCTGCGTATGGCGTAGACAAGGATGATATCTATCCTGACTCGTACTTCGAGGAGAAGACGAGGATGATCAGCGAGCGTCCCATGACTTGGCTCCTTGATCTCGACACGGAGAACCTCAGGCGATTCACGTTTGTGTTGATGGCCTACATAAAAGAACAACTAGAGTACACAGGAGATGCGACATGAGTTTTCCTTACTCACCCGACATCGAAGACTACCTCGAACAAAAGCAGATGGCCGACGAGGAACGCCTAGAGCGCGAGCACGACGAGGCCTACGAGCAGAAGCCTACGTTAGACGAACCACCCGCACCGCCAACCCATTGGAGATAAAATGTTTGTACCTATCTTGACAGGGTTTGACCTACTGGTATATACGATGGCCGGATGCGCCATGGCATGGTGCCTCACGAAGAACGATACACTACGACGCATAGATGCAGAGAGGAGGATTGATAAGGCAGAGCGGGCGGCTAAGCTGCTCGAACGTAGACTGATGCAAGAGTTTGAAGACCACAGAATGTTGAGAGAAATGATTCAAGAGAGAGATGAGGAGGAAGTATGAACAAGGTAGATAAGGTAATCGCGCTGACCTTGGATGTAGTACAGATGTACATACGCCACAGGTCAACACATCAGATCGTAGCTGACGTGTACTGTGTGGATGTAGCGACGGTTAACGCCGCTTGCTACGACAGGAACTGGGACAGTCCGCTGTACCGGACACACAGTAAACTGTACTGCGATGGACTGCTTGGTATGCATCGGGACCTTACCCATACATATCAGAACAATCTGTGCATGGCGATTCGGGAAGTATGGGATGAGGTAACAAAGGGTAGCGTAGTAGATAGCCCAGTATTTAACACAGTAGAAGAGGAGTAGATTATGGATATCAATACAATGAGTACAGTAGGGTGGAACACCACAGCTGAGTGTCATCAGCTAGACATGAGCAATGGCAGAGCGAACATGATGTACGCTGGGGATACACCTTGGCATGGCTTAGGTACATACGTTGGTGACCAACCAGTCACCGCAGAGGAGGCGATCATAGCTGCTGGTCTCGACTGGAGGGTCGAGCTTCAGCCCATGTACTCGCCGCCAGTATCTGGAGAGAAGTGGGTCAAGATCCCCAAGCGGTTCTCCTGCATGCGGTCTGACACCAACGCCGTCATCGGTGTCGTAGGCAAGGTCTTCGAGCCCTTGCAGAACAAGGAGGCGTTCTCGTTCATGGATGCCGTAGCTGGTGCGGGTCGCCTCGTACAGTACCATACAGCAGGCTCTCTGTTTGGTGGTCGCCGCATCTGGTTGTGTGCTGAGCTTACCAACCTCACCATGGACATCTTGCCCGGTGATACGGTACGCCACTACATGGTTCTGATGAACGGACACGACGGCAGTCTTCGGCTGATGATGTTCCCATCTACGATACGGATCGTGTGTAACAACACGTTTACGATGGCTCTGGCACAGGCTGGAGGACAGGAACACTTCGTCAAGATCCGACACACCAAAGCCATGCACGACAAGATCGACCTAGCGCAGGAGACGTTGGGACTTGCCGTCAAGTCTGTCGAGAGTACGACTGACATGATGAAGGCGATGGCTTCTAAGAAGCTGACCGTAGCCCAGACGTTCGACATCATCGACCAACTGGTACCTATGCCTAAGCTACCCGAGGGTAAGGAGACCAGTGCTGGTATGACTAGAGCACAGAACCGACGTAGCCGACTGCTTGAGCTTAACGAAGCTGGCATCGGTACTGACATCGTCGGTGTCCGAGGTACAGGTTGGGGACTCTTCAACGCGGTGACCGAGTTCACTACCCACGAGTTCAACGTCAAGCCCGGTGTAGCCAAGGAGCACGCCGAGTACAGCCAACGCAAGAGCGAGGCACTGCTTAACTCTACTTGGTTTGGTAAGGGTTCGGAACTCAACGAGCAGGCAGCTAAGCTGATCCTAGCGATCTGATGCCCATCTATGAGTTCGAGTGCAAGGACTGCTCCCATAGGTTCGAGGCCCTGCTGCGAGGGACTACGGTACGAGACTGTGCCTGTCCCGAGTGTCAGAGCCGAGACCTACGGAAGCTAGTCAGCGGAGGTAACTTCATCCTTAAGGGTAGCGGTTGGTACGCCGACGGCTACGCTAAGGAGGAGTCCTGATGCATACCGAGTTTACTATTGTAGCACTAACCTTCGTCTTGTGGGGTACATGCTTACTCCTCTGGCGTTACTAGGAGGTAGCATGTATTGCCCTAAGTGTGGAAGCCATGCCACAAAAGTTAAAGACATAGCCCACAGTCACCAGACACCGACGCGAAGCCGTAAGTATCTGTCTGACTGGGGAGAGCAGATCAAACACAGCGGCCTAGCGTACACTGCGAGGAAGCTAGAGTGTGCGAACTGCGGTACACGGTACCGCTCACTAGAGGTACTGTACACAGATCCGTCTCGTAAGTGGAGGAGGAGTAAGTAGGACACGGAAGAAGAGGTGGAGGAGTAGACAGCAGGTTAAGCTAAGCACATGAAAACCAAACACATCGACCTCGATTTAGGTGACGCCCCTGACTTCGAGGAACGGGTCATCTATCAGATTGTATCTGAGATGTTCGGGGTCGATGTGTCCTTTAGGGATACGTCAGTCATCATCAATGGTCCGACGCACAACCTTGTAGCTTGGCTTGCCTTTCACATATTACCGATGGAACTAGTAGAGGCATGAATGAAACCATGGAACGACAAGCAGATAGCTAAACGAGTGAAGCCTTGGGTACTCGACGGGTACCTTACGGACTACCAGAAGGAGGCGTGGACGTGGTCGATCGATCGCGATGGTGCGTTCTTGTGGTGGGCATGTGGCGCAGGCAAGACGCTAGGCGCGTTGCTTTGGCTAGTCAGTAAACCGCGAAGTGAACGCAAGGTGATCATCACTAGGGCCGCGACGAAGTCACAGTGGAAGATGCAAGCCTCGCAGTACACCGACATGCAGATCCACATCTTAGATGGACAGGGTGGAGTTGCGATACCTGACGAAGCCGAGTGCGTAGTCCTATCTTGGGAGACGCTCATGCACTGGTATCCCTACATCACCGCATGGCAGGGCAACTATCCCATGGCTCTCGTCTGGGATGAGATACACAAAGGCAAGGCGTGGCGTAGGAAAGAGAAGTACATAACGTACGATGGACAGACCAAGTGGATGTGGTTGGAAAACCGCGCAGCGTACGCAGCCAAGCTAAGTAAGAGAGCGACCCGCCGACTGGGGCTAACGGCTACGCCGATCCGAGACAGGCGAGCTGATCTCTGGGCGCAGTTAGATCTGATACAACCCGACAAGCATGGCACCAACTGGCACTGGGTACACAAGTACTGCGCTGCGAAGCAGGGCACCTACGGACTAGACACCACAGGTGTCAGCAACTGCACGCAGCTTAAGCAGATGTTAAACCGCGTAGCCCACGTCGTACCCTACAAGGAGATGGCCAAAGCCCTGCCGCCTAAGCGGAGACAACTGTTATATCTATCTGCACACGAGCAGACGAAGCCTGCACGAATGCGTACCATACTCAAGGAGGCAGCACGCCGAGGGCCTCAGCATTTGTTCGAGGCCCGGTTGATGGAGGCTGCGACTAGGAAACGTACCAACATAGCTACGCTAGTGGCGGACTGTGTCGAGGCCAAGCAGAAGGTCACGGTGTTCACTGGACGGAGACAGGACTGCGAAGCTCTAGCGAAGACCATTAAGATTAAGCTAGATAGATTAGGAGAGCCATGCTGGTCAGCACATGGTGGTTCGTCAGTTAAAGAGCGAGCGCAGCTAGTGCAGGAGTACGCTGCCCACGATGGCGGTGGTGCTTTCATCGGTACAACCGACGCTTTCGGCGAGGCCATCGACGGGCTACAGTGTACTGACTCAGTGTTCTTTGCGCTCTTGCCATGGACTCCGGGTCAGGTTACTCAGGCCGAGGGCCGATTCAGCAGGCACGGTTCAGACCGTCCGGTGCTGATTACATACGTTATCGCGGAGGATACCGTAGACGAACATGTAGCGGATGTTCTTCTATCTAAACTAGAAATCGTAGAGCAGACATTAGGAGATGAAGAAGCAGGAAGTCTGGCCAACACGCTGGCTGGTCAGGACAATGAAGAAGAGATTATGGATTCGATATTATCATTAGCAGAAGATTCAGAATGGAGTTGACATGGTAGACGATTGGCGGGACAGGGATGTCTCGGACGTAGTAGATGAGATGTGTGACGGTATAGACCAATGGCAGCATGACTTCCTAGAGCACATGTGTAAGCTCTCGGATTATGACGAGACGATAGCAATGGACAAGATCTTAGATTCTATCGCGGCCTTTATGGCGGTAGGGTTCATGCCCGATGATAGCGGCATTGAGCGTATCTTGCAGAAGCTAGGGATGCGGATCATGGAAGCATCGCTTACCCGCGATCACGAGATGGTTTACTATACCGCGTACGACGTACCGCAGGCATGAAACATCTAATCGACCCGGGCCCATCGCGGAAAGGATGGCACCGGTTGCAGAAGGTACTGATGTGCCCGAGGCTCTACGCCTTGTCGTACATTGACGAGACCAATCGCGTACCACGAGGACCACCTGCTGATCCCCTAATGAAGGGGTCTCTGATGCATGTGGCACTGGCCCACCACTACGCCGAAGGTATGGAAGAGTACAAGGACAAGGACCTGTACTCACCGATGGAAGCAGTGCAGCAACTCGCAGAGCTACAGCCCAACGACCAACGTGCAGCGTGGCAGCGCCACGTCAAAGAGGTCTGCGCTACTTACGCAGACTACGCTATGCACTGGGGTAAAGAGAACTGGAAACCCATAGGTATTGAGACAGAGTTGATGGTCAACGTCTTCGACGAGAAGATGAACCGGACGTATCTGTACACACAGCGGGTCGATCTAGCGTGGCAACACCCTATCACAGGCAAGGTCTGGTTCGTAGATCACAAGACCGCAGGGTTCTGGGCGCGTAAGAAGCTAGGTAAGTACTCGATCAACGGACAGTTCATTGGGTACCAGATGATTGGACAGAAGAAGTTTGGAGATAACTGGGGCGGTGTACTGCTCAACGTGATTCAGTGGGGGAAGGATGGAGGCTCGCCAACATTCCAGAGGATGCCTGTCGATCCTGCTCCACATTCCGTTGATAGGTTCAAGCAAGCCATCATTAGAGGAGAGAGGACATTGTTAGAGTACGAAGATGTAGCCCCGATCGATTGGCCGGGCGCTCACAATGACGGGGCATGTTGGCCCTACAATCAGTGCAGGTTCTATTCGGCTTGCCAATGGGGAGGTAAAGAATGAGTGAGAGTAAAGGCGTGTTTATGATTCTGTACGGAGGCGCGAAGACAGGCAAGACACTGGCAACAGTGCGCGCTTTCCCCGGAGGTCTGTTCATCACACCAAAGGGCGGGCTCACCTGTGCCCGCTGGATTGACTGGGAACCCAAGGTTATCGAAACCGATGAGAAGGGGTATGGGTTGCCGCAACTCACCGAGATCATCAAACAAGCTCAAGATAAGTACCCCGCGATTATCATCGATGACTTCAGTATCATGTGCCAGCAAGAACTACAACGGTGCAAGAAGAGTCATCAAGGCTGGACGGCATTTGATGTATTCAATCAGCGAGTACTTTCTCTGCGAGACGCTGCGCGTAATGCTAACTGTCATGTCATCCTGACGATGCACGAGCAGGCACCCAAGGAGGTTGGGCAGGAGAACGAGAAGCGGTGGGTCAAAGGCTGTCCTATGGTACCGGGTTGGCAGTTGCCCGAGAAGCTACCAACACACGCAGATATCGTGGCCCGTGTGGTGTACGATGAGAACGCTTACGGTTGGCCCTACCTGCTACAGACTGGGCCCGACAACCAGTACATCACTGGTGATAGGTTAGCTATTACACCTGAGCGGTTTCCCTTAAACATTCGTGAGGTATTGCTCTTGTCAGAACTAACCGGAGTGGCTAGACCTGATAAGCTGGCGTTCATGGATGGATGGGTATACGACATCAGCCAAGAACTTGCGAAAGAGTTTGACAGCAAGAGGCCAAAAGTTAAGTCGGTGCTTGCACCGTATGTGGAGAAGATGCAGAAGGAGGGAGTGAGCGACAGATGGATTAGATGGATATTTGCTGATGCTCTGGACAGAGCACAGATGGAGAAACACAACAACAGTTTGATCGATAACTTTATTGGTTCATTGTAAGGGAGAGAAGTATGTCTAAAGTAGACTTTAGTTTTGAGAATGTGACGTTGAATGAGAGTCCTGCGGAAGCAGGTGTGTACCCTGTTGAGATCGTGGAGTGTGACGGCTACGTCACGCAGACCGGCAACAAGCGAGTGTCGTTCCGTGCCCGAGTGGACGGCGGTGCCGCAGACGGATGTACGATCAAGGATGGCATCAACTTGCCCACCGAGGAGTCACAGAACGTGAAGAAGGTTTGGCTTGGGTTCTTCAAGTCTCTGGGCATGAGCCCCGCTGAAGTCGCCGACGTGTTCGGTAACTTGGCAGGCAAGGACGGAGACGCGGAGTTCTACGCTAACGAGATCGGCAAGCAAGTCATGGGGCTCAAGGGCTACATGTACTACGAGCCAGCAGTCGAGCAAGGCACATGGCCGAAGCGTCAGTGGTTGACACCGCAACAGGCAAAGGCGCGGACCAATACCGCTTCGAAGTCTGACACGTCCGTACTCGACGACTTCACTAACGTCTAGATTCAGACGGGCATCCCTGCTTTTTATGGTTCACCTCGAACGACCTTAGCATTGCAGGGGTGCCCTCTTTACCGGAGGGCAAGATGAACTGTTGGCACTGTGACACAGAGTTAGTCTGGGGCGGAGACCACGAAGCTGAGGGCAGCACGGTGTACAGTATGGTCACCAACCTGACCTGCCCCAAGTGCAGCGCACTCGTCTTGGTCTACTCCGGTGTAGAGGAATCCGTGCCTCCGGCTAGGATTACCTTTGCTGAAGAGTAAGCTAGGCGCTCCTGAGGTTGAAGCCCTAGAGCGTATGCTTAGAGAGTGGGAAGTACATCGCGCAGACTGTACACCTACACAGCGACTAGGGTTCACACGCCTTAGTAAACAAGGTCGCGTCATTATAAAACGCGGCGTCTACTTTGTACCCAGAGACCTTACTGAGGACGAGTTTAACGCTTGGTTCGTATGGTTTGAGAAGGCGCTAGGTATCTAACAACAACTAAGTTTCTGGGGAGGAACTGATGTCCAAAGACAAGATGCATCCGACAAAGTGTTCGGACTGCGAGAACTGCCCACTCCGGGCGCATTGGCAGAGAGAAGGCACTTGGAAGCCTGTCCCTGCTACACATGCAAAGGAACCACACAAGAGCATCCTGTTCCTAGGTGAGGGTCCATCGAAGGTAGCTGCTATCCGTGGCCATGCGTATGCGGGTAACGAAGGTATGCATCTACTCAACGAGGTCACAGCACTAGGTAAACAGCGCAACGATTTTGGTTGGAGCTACATGGTTGCATGTCGCTGGCCGAATGACGACTCCAAAACGTACATGGCAAACCTTCGGGCCACGAACCGACGCCGCAAACGCAAGGGCAAAGAACCATTGAAGAGCCCGGTTGATGCCTGCCGTCCGTACATGGAGTACATTACCGCGCAGTACCCTACGATCGTACCACTTGGGTCGCTACCTACCAAAGCAGTCATGGGTACCAACCCGTCGCTGGAGGCTGTCAGAGGTGGTCCTACGGTCATCGAGGACACGAAGGTGCTACCTACCTACTCGCCGTCGGCGACCGCACGACAGAAGCATCTGGAGACAGTACTGACTGCGGACATTGCTAAGGCCTTACGCCATCATTCTGGTAAACTAGAGTGGGTAGATCCTGATGTTATCTACACACCTAGCTACGAAGAGATCGTAGAGTTCTTTGCCGAGGTCAAAGGTCAGCCTCTAGCGTACGACGTGGAGACCGACGGGGTTGACTGCCTGACCGCAGACCTACGGTGCATCGGGATCGGCACAGAGGACAAAGTCTTAATCATTCCGTTTGTAAGTATTGATGGTTACTCACGCTTCTACAATGACGAGACAGAGATGTGGATCAAGTACGTCCTACACGACGTGTTCAAAGATCCCGAGCACATACTTGTCGGGCACAACGCAGGGTACTTCGATAGACTTGTGGTCGAGCAGCACATCCACGTTACGCCTAAGCCCTTGGTTGACACGCTGCTATGGCACAAGCTGGCCGCATCCGAGTATCGGCATAGCCTAGGTTTTATCGGATCAGTTATGACTGACGTGCCCGCATGGAAAGCAGACCACGCGGGTGTTACCGCGAAGACGGACGAGGAGCTTCACGAGTACTGCGCTACCGACGTGGCAGTGACTGCCCGCATCCTGCGTCCCCTTAAGCTAGCCGCAGGGCTACGGTCTCAAGATCACCTATACGAGACAGACGCTAAGGTACAGGACATCTGTGCTGGCATGCGGCGCATGGGTATTCGCATTGATGAAGGCATCAGGAAGCAACATGCAGCAGAGCAGAAAGAGGAGCTACTCAAATGGCTATCAGTCATCGAGGGCTTTAGCCCGGGGATGAACCCTAACTCTAACGCACAGGTGCGTGACCTACTGTACGGTAAGTGGAGCCTGCCCGTTTACGACTACACACCTACGGGGGCAGAGTCTGTCAATGCCATGGCGCTTAGGTTTTACTCAGCGCACAAGTGCGTTGACGGTGAACAGCGTGAGTTTATCAACGCGCTACGCTTTTACCGTAGAGCGCACAAACTATTATCAACCTACTTAAACAAACTGGCTCCCGATGCAGGGGTCGTAAGGGACGGCTATGTCTATCCAGACTACAACTCGCATGGAACAGTTACCGGACGGCTCTCGTCTTCTAATCCTAACTTCCAGAACATACCCTACAACCTGCGTAATATGTTCATCCCTCCACAGGGTTGCGTCTTCGTCGGTGCAGACTATGATCAACTCGAACTACGCTTTGCAGCCGCGTTGGCGGGTGAGACTCACTACCTAGATGCGTTCGAGAAGAAAGAGATAGACCCGCACAACCTGACGGGCGACCTGATGTTTGGTGACAAGTTCTGGGCAGCGAAGGGTGCGCCGGACACACGCATGGGCAAAGGCAAAGGAGCCTTCAAGCAGTTGCGTAACCTAGCTAAGACCATCTGCTTTGCCTCGCTGTACGGCGCGTCCGCTCCTAAGGTGTACGAGATCATCACCCGAGCCGAGGACGACGAGGGTAAAATGTTGTACGCTAACTACAGCCTCAAACAAATCAGGTTGCTCCATAGAAAATGGCTGACTGAGGCCCCCAAGTTTAAGAAATGGTGGGCGGATACTATGGACAGTTGCCACCGCAATGGCTATGTCGAGGAGGTCGTCTTAGGGAGGCGGCGCTACTTCGCACAAGAAGACTTCAACGCAACCCTGAACTTCGGGGTGCAGGCTGGAGGCTTTGCTGTAGTGGCCCTGTCTATGATCGACTTAGTCGAGAACCATGTGCCGTTTGACTTCGGTAAGAAGCATGGGCTTGTCAATCAACTACACGATGCGGTACTGCTTGCGGTGCCCGAGAACAAAGCAGAGGAGACAAAGGACATAGTGACAGAGGTATTGACACGGCGAGTCGAAGGACTGCCCGTGACGTTTAGTGCAGAAGCAGAGATTGGAAACAACTGGAGGGAAGTATGATTAAGACACTGATAACAAATGTTAAGATAGCAGATGGTGATGACGCATTGCACAGGTTCCGGAGCCCGTTCGTGCTCGTTCACGGAAGAAACGGCGGCGGCAAGTCCGCCATCATAAACGGGCTAGAGCTAGCCTGCTTCGGCAAGGTGTGTGATGTCGTGGGTAAGGACATCAAACTGAAGCGGTACCTAGAGTACCTGTCGGCAGACGGTGCGACAGTACACGCCCTAGTGCATACGTCTGACAACCTTAGGCTCTCGTATCCCGAGAAGCCGTCAGACATTCGGGAGAAGTACATTGACGCGATGTCTCTCGCTCTCGATGCTATCAAGGGAAGTAAGGTCGCGTTCGCTAAGTTTCTACTGAAGTACCTACAAGATGACGTAGAGTTGAGCGTGCCCATCTATGGCTGGGATGCTGTGGTCACCTCAGCGAAGAACCACCGGGAGGCATTGCTGCGTGTTGAGGAGTCAACGAACAAGAAGCTTCGGACGCAACGAGCACGGCTCAAAGAGTTGGAGATAGCTGCTAAGTACGCTCCCCTAGACGACGAGCTGAAGTCACAACGGTATGACACAGAGCGATCTGTGGATGATGCAAAGCGTGATATCAAAGCCATCAACAGAGAGATGTCTCGGTTCGTTAAGGAAGCCGCCCCCGGACTTCTCAAGTACATGGAGAGGTTCTTGCCTGAGGGTATGGGTATTCCGGAACTTGTTATGAGCGACTCAGACTTTACGCTAGGCTTTGCTAATCGTCCGTATCCATCAGGCGCGGAGACAGTGGCCCTAGCTGCTGCGCTCGGTGCTGCGGTGTTGCCTGCTGATAGCTCGATCTACATCTTTCCTGATAGAGCATACG
>Ga0181411_1000476_pt1 | contig 14567 bp, 10 predicted proteins | sample 34SPOviralmetaG_FD_130114 | JGI IMG/M metagenome (GOLD analysis project Ga0181411, IMG submission 130114) | Marine viral communities from the oligotrophic San Pedro Time Series (SPOT) site, San Pedro Channel, CA, USA - 34 SPOT_SRF_2012-07-09 | ecosystem: Environmental > Aquatic > Marine > Strait...
TAGGCGATGCAACTGGATTATTACAAATAAAGGGTAACTTACAAGTTGATGGTACAACCACCACTATAAATAGTACCCAATTAGACGTAGATGACCTTAATATTACTATAGCTAGTGGTGCAGCTAATGCCGCGGCGGCAAACGGCGCAGGACTCACAGTAGATGGAGCAAATGCAACATTTACATATGATGCACCAAATGATCGTTGGACAATGAACAAAGCTCTGTCTGCAACCATTGTAGGTATGAGTATAGATGATTTGACTGATGTCGATACAACCACTAATGCTCCTACAACTGGACAAACTATTGTATGGGACGGTGCAAAGTTTGTACCAGGTACAGCCGCATCAAATATTGGAGATTTAAATGACGTTACCACAACTGGTGTGACTGACGGTCAAGTTCTAATATTCAATTCAGCAACTAGTACGTTCCAGCCAGGCACTATAAGTGGTGGCGGCGGGGGTGGCGGCGGTCTCTTCGCTCTGTTAGATTTTTAATAAATAACTATAACAAACAAGGAAGAATATGCCTACATTTACCACATATAAAACAGCTACAATTAATACCACGACAGGTACAAGTCTTGTAACCTGTGGCACTGGACAACACTTTTTACACAGTGCATATGTTACTAATGTTGAAGGTAGTGCATTACCTATTACATTAGAAATAGTACATGCTGATACAACTGTGACACATGTTGCTCACAAGTTGAAGATTTTTCCTAATGAAACAGTAGACTTGGTATCTCAAAATAAGATATATTTACTAAATGGAGATGCTTTAAAAGTTAAAGCAGATAGAGCGAATGCTTTTACTGTAACAGTCAGCTTATTAGATGAGGCCAATTCATAATGGGTATTAACGATTCAAGAACAGATAGTACAGGCGGAATTTACGAAGGTACACAGTATGGTGATAAAACATTTTATGGATTTAAATTAAACAATCTCACAGGAGATTTAACAGTAGAAGTTATAGATGCAAATGATACAGATCCAATTAAAATTCCTGACACAATATATCCAATAACAGATCCAAATGATTATAAACATTGGTTCTGGAGTATCGATGCCATTGAGTTTGATATTGATAATAAAGGTCATTTAAGGATGAAGTTCCTATCATGAACACTGGCATAAATATAATTAGTAAATTCAAAGACAGGACGCAATAAATGGCTACAATTTTAGACCTTGGAAAACTTAGATTTCATTTTGCAGGCGTGTATAACGCCGCAACTGAATATGAAATGAATGACGTTGTAAAATACGGTGGTAACGTTTATGTATATGCTAACGTAGTTAAAACAACAGGTAACATACCAACTAATACTGCATATTGGACGCTTATGATAGAAGGGTTCAAATTCAGAGATGTATATGACAATGCAACACAATACAGAGTCGGAGACGGAGTAACACACGGTGGTAAAGTATATATTTGTGTACTAGATAGCCAAGGCAATACACCACCTAACGTAGTTTACTGGAGCCAATTTGCAGATGGTTTACAATGGGAAGGTACATATGGTAACTCCCTTTCATATCAAAGAAATGATCTTGTCAAGTACGGTTCACAGGTCTATATTGCAAAACAAGACACAACTGGAAACCTCCCCACTGATAATGTATATTGGGATCAGTTCGTAGAAGGTATTAGTGCAGAAGGTGTTTACAATGCAGGAACAGCATATGTTCCGGGAGACTTAGTTGCTTATGGTGCTAACATTTATAAATGTATTCAAAACAGTACAGGATACACTCCGACTAATATAACTTATTGGGAATTATTCAGTACAGGAAATAAATTTAGAGGTATATGGGATAGTGCAACGCCATACTTTATTGGAGAAACAATAAGATACGGCGGCAATGTATACAAAGCAAAACAAGATAATTCAAATAAACAACCAGATACTAATACAAATGATTGGGAAGAATTTAGCACAGGTGTAAATTCTAGAGGCGATTGGACTACAGCAACTGATTATGCTATTAACGATGTTGCAGTATATGGTGGTAATACATATATTGTTCTAGTTGGACACACTGCTGGAACTTTTGCAACAGATTTAGCTGCAGGCAAATGGCAAAAATTTAATAGTGGTATTCGTTACATGGGTAACTGGACTACTGGTACAGCATACTTAAAAGATGATATTGTAAAGAGTAGTGTTAGTACATTTATTTGTCTAATAGATCACACAGCTGGTGCAGACTTCTTTATTGATTTAAACACAAATAATTACTGGAGTGAATTTGTTGCAGGTGCTAGTTATGTGCTTCCAAATACAGCAGGTAATGCAGGTAAGTATCTACAAACACCAGACGGTAATACATACAGTTGGCAGTTTAGTGGTGCTAACGATAAGATTTTTTATGTAGCAGAAGATTCGACCAGTAGTGCTGATGACGTAAATCACGGACAGGCGATTGACTATGCGTTTGCAAGTTTGAGATATGCTTGTGATTATATCACAGCTGATAAACCAAATAGAACACCAGCTACAATTTTTATCAAAGACGGAACATACAATGAAGTACTTCCAATTCATATTCCAGCTAATGTTACTTTAGTTGGCGATGGACAGCGTAACTGTATTATTCAACCAGCCGCTGGTAACGGAGACAATGGTATACCAAACAGTGAAGAAACAATGTTTTATGTAGACAGCGGTGTAATGATTGAAGGTGTAAATCTTAAAGGATTAACAGGTTTCTCTATTGGTACTCCCACAGATTTGTCAACAGCAACAATTAAAGGAACTTACTTCAGATTAGAACCAGGTTCTACAATACTTAAATCACCATACATCAAAGAATCAAGTGCGTTCTCAACAGGAGGCGTTGGTGCTATTGTAGATGGATCGGTTGTTGCCACAGGTACAGCGGGCAGTATGGTGTTTCACACATTTACACAAGTGCATGATGGCGGTATAGGTTTTTGGGTTAAAGATAATGGATTAAGTGAGATTGTTTCATGCTTTACTTATTATAATGATTATGGATATGCCACAACAGGCGGCGGCAAGATTCGTGCATTGAACGGGAACAACAGTTATGGTACATATGGTGCTATCAGTGCAGGATATGACACAAATGAAAAACCAGTAGATGGTTATTTCTACGGAGATACAGTAACATACGATGCTACTACTCTTAATACTTCTGAAGGATTTACAGTTAATGATACACTAACTTTCGGCGGTGCTGATACAACAGGTGTGATTACTGCACTATCAAATACACAGCAAATGACACTTACTACACAGTTAGATGCAACAGTAACAGCTATAACAGCGGCTAATCCAGGCGTAGTCACAGCGACAGCTCATGGATTTACTACAGGAGATAGTATTAGTTTTGCAAGTGTTGTAGGTATGACAGAAGTTAACGGAAACAGTTATACAGCTACAGTTGTAGATGCAAACACATTTAGCATTGTTGACACTACTACATTTACTGCATATACTAGCGGTGGTACAGCAACTAAAGGTGGACCACATGGACTAGCTGAAGGTGATGCAATTACTTTTACAGGTGTTAGTCCAAATGCATGGCAACAAACACTGGGCAGTCATGGTACAGCAACTATGTACAATAGAACATGGTATGCAGATGTTGTAGACACAACAAACTTTAGAGTATGTAGCAATCCAGATATGACAAACTATGTGGATAGTAGATCAATTAATGGTTGGGGTATTGTTACGGAAACAATCACTGATGCTACTCGTGCTAATCCTGTAGTTGTAACAATGACTGGACACGGATATTCAAACGGTGATGTAATACAAGCTGTTAGTGGTGTTGTAGGTATGACACAATTGAATAGCAACAACTATTATGCAAACAACGTAACAGCAAATACAGTAGAACTTTACAGTGACGCTGGACTTACTACCACAGTTGACGGTACTGGATTTAGTGCTTATGTAAGTGGTGGTACTGCTGAAAGAGTGCTGACAGGTACTGCATTAACATCAGCAGGATTTACAAGATATGTAAACACTCAAGCTACAGTTGCAAATATTCAAACTAACATACAACCAGCAGTTAATCATAGACTAGTTATTAACAAAACTAAAAGAGGATATACAGGACAGACTTTTAAAGTAAGTGTACAAAATACAGGTGAAGGTAACAGATATGCCTTCAATGGTGAAGAATTAGGTTCATTTGAAATGGACACAAAACACAGACTGTATATCTTTGAACAGAATGATATATCAAATAATGGACATCCACTTTACTTTAGTGAAACACAAGACGGAACACACAATAGCGGCACAGAATATAGTCCTACTAAAGATGCTGCAACAGGGCTGAGTGGTAATGCTGTTGAATATTACTTGGATGGTGTTAAACAATCATCACTAGTAGACTATAACACAGGATTTAATGCCGCAACCAGCAGAGAAGTTTGGGTCGTAGGTGCAGTACCTGCAACTGGTAGATTATATTCGGTATGTTACAACCACGCAGGAATGGGCGGCGGAACTGGTTATACAGCTACAGATGCAACATATGACCCAGTAAGTGGAATTTTAGTAGCTACTATCGGAACACACAGTTTAGCAGTAGGACATAATGTTGAATTTGCACAAGATAGTATTACATTTACTTGTACTCAAGATTCAAATGCAACAAATCATGCATATCCAAGAAGTACAGATCCTGCTAAGGCAAAGGTATTTGTAAAAATTATTGCAGTAACATCAACAACAATTACAGTAAACGTTAATGCTAGCCCGGCAGGACAACAATATATACACTCATTTGTAAGTGCAGTAACCAATGGTATTAATACAAGTGCAAGTAGTAAACCAACTATTGTATACAGAACTGCAGCACAACACAGTACAGATGCTGCTTATTGGGAAAGATATAGTGGACCTTATAAAACATCAACTACTGTTGCTAATTCAACTACTATCACAGCACAAGACGGACAGTTTGCAACAACTGCTACTGCTGATGCAAACCAAGGACAACATGGATTTAGTATGGTACTTGCTGGACTTAGTGAAGAGCCGAGACCAGGTGCAAGTATAGAAGTTGTAACAGGCCCAACATATAGTCCTGTAGATAACGTAGACTTAACTAGAACATTAAATACTGGTGCAGATACGGTAAGTTACATTGTAACTGGAGTATCGGGATATACAGCAAGCAATGATCCTACAGTATTAGGTACATGTACAATTACTCTTGCTACTGAAAAACCAAACACTAGTGATACTTTTTATGGACAAAAGTTTAATATTAGATACAAGTATAGTCAGACACGGTTAACTGGTCACGACTTCTTAAGTATTGGCACAGGAACCAGAGCTACAACTAACTATCCAGGCGAACCAACACAATTGGCGGCACAAGGACAAGAAGTTACAGAGCTATATCCAGGTCGTGTTTATTTTGTAAGCACAGACCAAGATGGTAACTTTAGAGTTGGTAACTACTTTAGAGTTGACCAATCAACTGGTAGAGCTACATTGGATGCTAGTGCATTTGACCTAGCAGGTCTTACAAGTTTGAGATTGGGTAGCATTGGTGCACAGTTAGGTGAATCAATTAACGAATTTAGTGCAGACAACACGCTTAGTGGCAACAGTAATACAGCGGTTCCAACAGAGCAAGCGGTTAAAGGTTATGTTGATACAAAAACTGACACAGCAATCGCAGCGGCTAATAATGCATTGTTGACCAAAACATTTAATAGTACTAATACTAATAGAAATGCTGCTGGACAACTTACTTCGGTTATAAATGAAAGTGTGTCGTATTCAAATATTGTATACACAGGAAATAATATTACAGCATATAGAGAAACTTCTAGTAATGGGACTGTAAAAGAAGTTGCAGTAACTTATGATTCATCAGGTAAGGCTACTATAGTTACTTCGACTTAGATTGTAATAAATATAATGAACAGGAAGAATAGAAAAAATGGCAGACGTACTATTACATAACACATTAATAGATCAAGCAGAAGCACACAAAGCGGCTTCTAGTAAGATAGATTACGAAGGCGTATTAGGTAAAACAATGAGACAATATCTAATAGATATTATCAATGCTAACCAAACAACTGGTTCTCCATATTATGTTGCAAGTGGCGGTGGCGGTGGCACCACAAGATATATTTGTGATTTGTCAGATGCTTGTAAAATAATGTGGTGTACCTGTAACTATGCAGGTAGTGGACAAAACTGCGGACAACAATGTGCCCCGGCTAATTCCAATGTATGGACAGATGGTAGTGTGTTAGGTGAAGCAGGCGCTGCCGAAAAAACAATGGCAGAAATGAGAGCTATTTTTATAACCTTAGACGCAAATAAAGTTTTAACCAAAGTTTATGATACTTCAACTACACAAGTTGAAAAAGATATATATGCGGCTTACATCAGTGCAAGACGAGATTATACCGCAGACGCTACTATTTTACCAAACTGGTATAATACACCAGTTGGTTCAAGTGGCGGTGCCGGAGAAGTACAAGGCAAAAGACTAAGTGAAACAGATTATGTAAAAGTTTGTTCATCTGATTGGAAATACGGATACGGACCTACTACTTGTACATGGACTGTACCCGCTGATGCAATTTGTGCAAAATTCCAAGTTTGGGGTGCAGGTATTGGCACCAATAGTGCATGTTGCTGTGGTGGCAATCAGTTTGGTGCAACAGGTGCATATAGTGAAATGACAATTAAAGTTACACCAGGTGATCAATACACAGTATGTGCTGGGTGTAGTTGTCATAGATACTGTTGTTCAAATAGTACACCAAGCGAAGGTTGTGCTAGTGGCGTACAAGGTAATGGTATTTGTTGTTTAAACGCAGACGGTGCACATTGTTATAATGGTAACTGTTACGAAATGAATAGATATAGAGTTAGTTGTAGTGGATTTCCAGGCGGTGAATGTAGGAGATTCCAAAATCCTTATTGTACACAATCAGGGCCATGTTATTGTAGTTACAGCGAATATTGTTATGATAACAGTTGTGACACCTGTGGCACTATACCTATATATCCAGGTTGTTGTTGGATCAGATGGTGTAGTTGTGCAACTTCATCTTGCGAAATCTCAGGCAAGTCCGGTTCTTGTAGAGGACACTTCGGAATACACGGCGGCGGCTGTTTGGATACAAACAACTATGGATGGCACAGTAGACCACCAGTTATAAACGCTGATGATGGAGCGCCACTCAGTAGAAGCTGTGGTTGTAATATACAAACGTTTAGCAGTGGAACCTGTTGTGGAGGTTGTTTTTATAGAGATTATGGATCACATCCAGGACAAGGCGGACACGGAACACACATGATGGGCGGAGCTACTCAGCACCAAGGAGATACTGGAAGATCAGGATTAGTGCAAATATCATGGATAAAATCTTAGTAATAAATAGAATTAAAGGAATGGACAAAAAATGGCAGACTTAATAGTACAAAATGCATCAGATAAAGTTAAAAACGCTATAGCGGCTGCATCCTCAAACATAAATTATGCAGATATGTTAGGAATGAGTCTGTCTGCATATCTCAAAGCACATATGGAAGCATACCCTACAGATGGACCATATACTACAAGCAGTAGTTCAGCATCATTTTATATATGTGATTTGTCTGACAGATGTAAAATATCCTGGTGTCAATGTGCTTATGCAGGTAGTGGTCAAAATTGTACTTGTACATATCAAACTGATAGTATATGGAATCAAGGCAACGTATTGGCTGCTGGTTCGGTCACAGTGAGTCAGTCCGATGTTAGAAATAAATTTATTAATCAATCACCTAAAATACTTGCAAAAATATATCTAATCGACAACACACCGGTGCAACTAGCATACTATTATGCATGGTTAAGTTTAAAAGATGATTTTATAGCTGATGCAAATACTCAGGTTTTAGAAAACTGGTATGGTATTGCGTCAGGTGGAGGATCAAATGTCCAAGGTAAAAGACTAAGTGAATCAAACTATTTGAAAGTTTGTGACAGTAACTGGAAGGCTGGACACGGACCTGCTACCTGTACATGGACTGTACCAGCTGGAGCTTCAACTGCAAAGTTCCAAGCATGGGGTGCTGGTAAAGGAACTAATCCAGCTTGTTGCTGTGGTGGTGCTCCATTTGGAATGTCTGGTGCATATAGTGAAATACTGATTAAAGTTACACCTGGTGATCAGTACACAGTATGTGCTGGGTGTAGTTGTAGTAGATATTGTTGTTCGAATAGTGAACCAGGCAAAGGCTGTATGAGTGGAGTAACAGGGCCTGGTATTTGTTGTTTTAAAGCAGATGGCGCTAACCAGCAGAACTTAACCTGTGGTGCTTTAAATAGCATTCGTGTAAACTTTGGAGCAGGAGGTAACTGTAGAAGATATCAAAACCCGTGGTGTACAGATTCAGGACCATGCTGGTGTAGTTATGATGAATATTGTTATGATAACAGTTGTGCAACTTGTGGACAAGTTCCAGTAATGGCTGATTGTTGTAACCAAAGCTACTGTAGTTGTGCAACTACAGCTTGCAAAGAAGTAGATGGCGTATGTTATGGACACATAGGTATTGCTGGCGGAGGCTGCTTTGATACAAACAACTATGGATGGCATGCTCGAGGACCAATAATTGACTCTGATGATGGATCGCATTGGGATTGTACTCAAGGTTGTTACTGCGGAAGTTTTTCAAGTAACTGTTGTTGTGGAGGATGTAATGGAGCCTCTTGGGATTGGCATCCTGGACATGGCGGAGCCTACACACACGTTATGGGTGGAAATAATACCCATAAGGGTGATACTGGCAGAAGTGGAATGGTACAGATCTCATGGGCATAAATACAAGTAGAACAAACAATATTACTATTGTAAAAGGATTGAAATAAAATGGCTGACATTGAACAAGATTATACTTTTAAAATTCCGGATGAAATGTTCATTAACGACTTTTCCGGAGGCAAAACACATACCTTTACTTACAAAGGTCCAGATGTAATAAAAATTACATTACCCGATGACGGCGATGGATATGCATCGGCTTATACACAACAATTAGACGGTCCAGTTTATCCTAATAAAGAGACAACTGTTGATATCGATTTAACTGATGCAGCAAATGCAAAACTATTTCCTATTGCTGATTTGCTATGGGGACGTGAATATGACCTAGTAGCTACATTTACTGAAGTAACACTAGCAGATGGTACAAAATATCAAGAACATAACAACTTTACTATTCATGACATTTACTGGACACCCAAATGTCATATTAAAGAAGATGGAACTTTTGACAAATGGATCTTAGATAGCGATGGAGAACCTATTCTTGAAATATTTGAAAGAGATACATTGAGTCCAAAAATGAGAACTTATCTTGCTAAGGCTGATATGTTTATTGAAATTTTAGATCAATTTACACTAGCAGATGCTGAAGAAACACTGTTAACAAATTACAAGACTGCGGTGAATACATACAGAAGTAAAGTAGCAATGCCTTGGAAATATGCAAATCAAAATCCATTTGATTTAGAAGCACCTAAGATTCCAATGGATCTGATTACTAGACATAATGCTATTAAAACAGCTGGATTAGATGCTATGCTAGGCTCTGATCCTAACGCATCACCTGTTGAATAATCTAAATTAATTGTTGACAAACCTACTGTTAGTGCTATATACTAACAGTAGTATAAATTATTGTATTGAACAAATACGGAGTTTCTTTTGAAAAAATCATTCTTTATTAACGGCGGCGCAGGTCGAGTACTGTGTGCGATACCTGCTCTTGAACATTATAAAAAACATGTCGATCCAGATGTAGTTATAATAGCTGAAGCATGGCATGAATTATTTCTTACTAGTGCATCACTTAGAAATAGTGTTTATCCAATGGGACACAAAGGGTTGTTCCAAGACAAACTTATTAACACAGAGATGATTAGTCCTGAACCATATAGACTAAATGCATACTTTAATCAAAAGTGTAATATGATACAAGCATTTGATATGCTTATAAATGAAAATACTGAAGAAATTCCAGATACTAGAAGCTTCGACTTGACCATCAGTAGAGATGATCAAGCATTTGGTCATAATACGGTAAGACAAATTAAACAACAAATGGGTAAAGACAAAGTAGTAATCTTTCAGCCATTGGGCAGTGGAGCAAAACTTAACGGTGATTTTTTAATTGATGATAGTGGACGCAGTTTTGAAGTAAAAGACATTGTTATGATTGTTGAAGAACTTGCAAAACACTATGCAGTGATTATGATGACAACTGTTGATATTCCTGTATCAAAACCAATGGGAGCGGCAATTCCTCAAGCAAATATACTACAATGGATGGGTATCGTTAATGCCTGTGATTACTTCCTAGGGTGTGATAGTATGGGACAACACTATGCACATGCATTAGGAAAGCCAGCGACAGTTGTAATTGGATCAACATTTCCTACTAATATTAGCTATCCAGGCAACAAAGACTTTACAATTATTGATAACGGTAAAGAACTAGGTAGAGAGTATAATCCGTTTAGGATTACACAAGACTGGGACGTTAATCGAAGTAATGAAGATATGATGGTTATGACTGACAAAAGAGTTAAAGAAATAATCAAATCAGTTACGAACAAACTAGGATTAACTAAACAACCAAAAGAATCAAATAAATTATCGTCTCCAAATACAGAAATGATAAACAAAGCAGTTGCAGAAATGGCTAACAAGAACAAAGAGAAATCTAACCAGCCATTTGCAGTGCTTAATCAAAACAAATAAGGATAAAAATTTATGCTACCAAACGCAATTAGGGACACTGGATATATTTTAGCGGTGACACGAGGGCACAATGCCGGAGCATGTCTTTTAAAGGACGGCAAAATTGTTTTTGCTATCGAAGAAGAAAGACTGAGTCGTAAAAAGTACGACGGTGGACCGTATGCAAGTTTAATTAAAGCAAAAGAATATACAGATAAAATTGATTATCTAGTAATTGCACATACTCAATCAACAGTCGATACTCCTAACAGAGTTGACTTTAGTGGTGATGACATATATACTGGTATAGCAAGAAAGTTAGGACTAATAGAACAATATGCAAAACCACTCAATAAAAGTGAAGACCATCACCATCAAGTAGTAGATCTTTCAACGATACACCATAAATTACATGCGGCTTGTGCATTTTATAGAAGTGGATTTGATAGTGCAGTTGCACTAATTGTAGATGGGGCTGGTACTTTCTTTGATTTAGAAGTAAACGAACATGGAGGTCGTAGAATGACCGGATGGGAAGTTGAAACTATTGTTAATTGTAACTATCCAAACGATTTTCAAACTATGTGGAAACACATTGGTACTTGCGATAGTCATGAATTTGGAGAGCAAGTCATTACTATGCCAGATCCTTTAGCGGGCACCGAGTCGTATGAAGCTATTATTACTGACAGAGCAGGTATTGTTAAAGCATATGAAGCTGTTACTGCTTATTGTGGATTTAATAACATTGAAGCAGGTAAAACTATGGGGTTGTTTCCATACGGAAAACCAAATACAAAAATACCAAAGTTATTTCGTGACTACGGACAGTATGATCTAGCTAGTAGAGATATAGTTGTCCCAACTTATCCAAACGGAGCAAGATTAAATCAAGGATTATACAAAGAACTATCTGCTTGTGATAATGTCGAAGATGTAACAAAGAATCAAAATCGAAGAGATGCAGCATATACACTACAGATTGAAACACAAGAAGAAATGGTAAAGCTAATCCGTAAGTCGATTGAAATAACAGGTAAGAAAGATGTAGTTATTAGCGGAGGATATGGGCTAAATTGTGTTGCAAACTATTATTACTTGGAAGCACTTAAAGATGAAGGTATTAACTTATATGTTGATCCTATGAGTAATGATGGAGGAACTGCGGTAGGTGCAGCTTTACTATTTCATCATTTCATTACAGGTTCTGAAGAAAAAACACCAAATGGATTATATTTAGGACCATCTTATTCTTATAGTGATGAAGATATTTTAGAAACTACAACAAAATACAACGGTATTGTAACTGATGCATCACAAGATGATATTATAGATTTATTAGAACAAAGAAATATTGTTACAGTATTTCAAGGACGTTGTGAAAATGGTCCTCGAGCATTAGGCAACCGTAGTATACTTTATGATCCAACTGATCCAAATGGCAAAGATTTTGTTAACAGCGTAAAACACAGAGAATACTTCCGTCCGTTTGCTGGAACAATACTTGAAGAAGATGTACATGAGTGGTTCGATTTGCGAGGCATGAAAGACAGTCCTCATATGATGTATGCAGTAAATTGTCAGCCGGGCGTAAAAGAAAAAATTCCAGCTATTATACATGTTGATGATACTTGTCGTATTCAAACAGTTAACGAAGAACAAAATCCTAACTATTATAACTTAATTAAAGCATGGAAAGAACGTACAGGTATTCCCATTATTTTTAACACAAGTTTTAACTTAGGAGGAGATCCGTTAGTCGAAACATTAGATCATGCTTGTGCTACACTTGATAAAAGTTCTATTGAATACTTGTATCTACCTGAATATGGTAAGATGATTACTATTAAAAACCAACTTCAGGAAACAGACATTCCTCAATAAAGTGTTTGATATCCACAGGGTTTAGTCCTAGTGCTTCCATAGCCTTAGGTGTATGCGGATTTTGTTTTTGATAATGACAGTATCTGTTTTGCTGATCTCTAATTAAACTTTGGTTATATTGATCGTTTGTATATTTAGGTAACTCTTCAAAGTACATGTCTAGGTTATCTAATGCCATAGTAACAACCTGATCCATTTCATCTACTTTTACATTACTTGCGGCTACCATATGTTTACTGAATATTGCTTGAGCCCACGGAGGTAGTTCACGTTGTTTTTTCCATTCTAAATCTTCAACACAATCTCTAAACAATAAACACATAGGATGATGCCAATCTAGTGTAGGAGAATAGTCATGGAAAGCACCAGTAACTTTGTTTTTACCTGCAATAATATCAAACCCATATATAGGTGCATCATTATCAAAGTTTGGAAACACACATATATGAGTCATATACAACCCTTTTGAGTCTCTAGCATCTACACTGTCTATATGAGCTCGTCTAAAATGTTCACCTTCATATACTTTGTTAAGCCAATCAAACTCTGGATCATCAAAATTTTCTTTGCCTAAACTAGCACATTTTGCAATAATCTTTTGTTCGCAATCGATAAGTTTATCCCATATTTCGCTCATAATACTTCCTCTAATCGTTCTGCAAGATCACTAATCATTGCGTTACTGTGCATTGGCGTTGGCGCAAATCTCAAACGTTCTGTGCCTTGTGGTACTGTTGGATAGTTAATTGGCTGTACATAAATGTTATGATCATTTAGCAATGTATCACTAGCTTGTTTACAACGCACAGGATCTCCTATTACAACAGGTACAATATGTGTTTCGTTTTCTATCATGTTCAAATTTTTATGTCTAAGTATTTTCTTTAGTCTTGTTGCACGATTTTGATGTTGTTTACGCAACTCAACTCCATGCTCACTACAAAGATATTTTATGCTACTTAATGCTCCAGCACATACAACTGGACTTAAACTAGTTGTAAAAATAAAACCACTTGCTACACTTCTTATTGCATCAATAACAACTGCGTCACCTGCAATATAGCCTCCTTGGCATCCAAATGCTTTGCCTAGCGTACCGTTTACAATATCTACATTATCTTGTAGTCCTAGCAGTTGTGTATATCCTGCTCCGGTTTCTCCATATAATCCAACAGCATGTACTTCGTCTATGTAGGTCATAGCACCATATTTTTCAGCTAAGTCACATATCTCATCCATATAGCTTATATATCCGTCCATGCTGTATACACTTTCAAATACAATACAAGGTGTGCCGTCTATATTTTTGAGTATGCTTTCTAGTTGGTCTATATCGTTGTGTGCAAATATATGCTTAGTAGAACCACTGTGTCTAATTCCAGCTATTAAACTAGCGTGATTTTTACTATCGCTTATAAATTCAATATCAGGTATAATATTGCTAAGTGCTATTAGTGTCCATTCGTTTGCTACATATGCACTAGTGAATAGCAACGCACTTTCTTTGTTGTGTAGTTTAGCAAGTTCGTATTCTAGAGCAACATGATAATGACTAGTCCCTCCTATGTTTCTAGTGCCGCCGCTACCTGCTCCGGTTTGATCCAGTGCAGTGTGCATTGCATCTAATACAACTTTGTGTTGACCCATACCCAAATAATCATTACTGCACCAGTTTACGATGTTTTTAATATTGTAAGGCCCGTAGTAAATTGCTTGTGGATATTCTCCACGCTCTCTGAGTATGTCGTTGAATACTCTATAATTGCCACTACTCTTTAAGTTGGCTATTACACTTTGAAATTTGTTTTTGTCTATCATTGTACTCTTTAAACATTTCTTTATCAATATGAGTCCATGAACCAGACCATGTACTTATAGTAAAGTACCCCATTTCATTGAATTCACGCTGAACAGCA
>Ga0181411_1000478_pt1 | contig 14554 bp, 17 predicted proteins | sample 34SPOviralmetaG_FD_130114 | JGI IMG/M metagenome (GOLD analysis project Ga0181411, IMG submission 130114) | Marine viral communities from the oligotrophic San Pedro Time Series (SPOT) site, San Pedro Channel, CA, USA - 34 SPOT_SRF_2012-07-09 | ecosystem: Environmental > Aquatic > Marine > Strait...
ATCAATGTTTATAGCTACACAATCAAAATATTGTATAGTTTCTTTGGCTACTATTTGTGCTAGGGTTGCCATGTTTTATTTCCAATTATCTAAGTCAAATGCTACGCTTACATAATAGTAACCTGCACTATCTACGCTGTATTCAAAGTTATCACTGTTTAGTGTAACTACACAATGAGCTGGATTTTTGTTAAGTATTTGTCCTACTGATGCTGCTGTTCTAAATGGCCATGGTGTTCTAATTTTAGCTTCACCATATACATTTGAATCAACTTGATTCAATACAGTATGTAAAAATCCATTTTCATTTGCACCATTAACAATTACTTCACCTTGTAAGAATGCATTGCTTTGATTACTAGCAAATCCTTCAATTAATGCTAGTCTATCACCTGTAGCTACAGCATCTTTAAATCTTACTAAGCCAGGAGTTCCAGCTTGGTCAAAGTTTCTCCACAGTATGTTGCCACCATATTGATCAGATAATACAAAGTAGAAAGGCATAGCCTGTCCTTGTGCCGCTTGTGCAATTGCATGAAACTTTTGAAAGTCTAACGCTGTCATTGGTGGATATTCTACTTCAAGCATCCATTTAGTATGTCCTACACTGCGGCTATATTTTACACCACTTTGACTGTTGTTAACAATAGTAGGTGAGTTATAATTTATAGTAGCTGTGCTTGGTGTGACATGATATGGCCACTCTTTGAGATTGTTTGCAAATCCATAATCTGCCCATTGATCATCTGTATCAAATACATCTGCTTGTTGTGCCGGTGTTAGTGCTGGAGGTGTGTATGTGTCTGCTGCTGTTTGTGGAAAGAACATATGTTCTAAACTGTTAGGGAATGCACCTGGAAATTCTGTATCAAATGCAAATCCGTTTGTTAAATAACCACTAACGTTTGTTGGAACTGTAAAACTTGGCCATTGATTGTAATCAGTTTGATTGCCACTTGCACCTGCATAAATGTAATCACCAACTTTTATTGTTGCATTGTTTACATATGTGCTGGCTCCTGTGCGTTGCAAATAAGTTTGATTACCATACATGTGATTAGTTACACTAGATACTCTATATCTATATGGTTGATCTGCTTTTATTGTTAGCGTTCCTGTTGTTGCTGCTGTTAGCGTTCTTGCAGGAATAATATTTGGTGTTGCAGGGTTAATTGTTTCTACTACATCACCTTGTGTTGCTGCTGTCCAAGGAACTGTTCCTGTTGTATCAAATGTTGTTGTTTTATCATCTTTTACATCAGTGTTAACTACTCTAGTATCTTGGCTAGGAGTATCTAATTTGACACTACAAGCGGTGCTTGTTATTAAATAATTGTTTTCAGGTGGATTATAAAAGCCAACTTGATCAGCTTTATTCCAAAATGTATCAGCTGATACTACTACTTCAAAAGTCTCATTTCCAAATGCCGGAAAACTGCCTTGTAAATCAGCGTCCCATCCGCCTACTACATTCATAGGTGGTGATCCTGTGTATGGCTGTGGTGTATCCCAATTACCGTTGCTGTCTAATTTAACAAACATTACGCGGCTTGCTGTATTTGGTCTTGTATTATTTAACAATGCAAGATTGTTATATGTTGCAATTACTGTTCCACTACTATTTTTGATATTTATGCTACATTTTTGACCAGTGTTAACTGTTGAGAGAGGGCTCCCAGCTGGAGAATTTAGATACAATACACCTGAAGGATAATAATTCCAACTATTAGCGGTAATTGTTTTTGCTACTCCAGTGTCATCTACATCATAAAATGGTTCTAAATATGTTCTAATGCACGGTCCATTGTAGTTACTGTGATACTGTGAGTTGGTTGGAGGAGTATAAAATGGAATGTTACCTGATGGTCCAATCTGCGTGTCTGAAGCTGTTGATGTAACATCTGCACCAACACTACCGTCTGGTTCTACTTCATACACCTTAAAATTAACATAAGTTTTAGGTTCAGTGCTGTCTATTACTTGTGTAATTACCATATAGTAATCACCATTTTTAACAAATGCGCCTGTTTGCGTATTAATGTATCCACATTGCACAAAAAATGGCACACCATACACGCTTTGTGGGTCTGCTGCAAGCATAGTGTTAATTCTATTTACTAATGGATCAGAATGTGGAGCTTGTGCTCCACTACCTGGCGTTCCTGGAATGACATTAAATGATCCTGTTCCTCTAGCTAAACTAAACCAGTCTCCCACATTTCCATCAACTCCGTTTGAAGGGTTACTGCTATTTAGACCACTGCCTGTAAATACAAGGCTAGTATAAGTTGTGTAACTACTTGAATCAAAATTTTGACTTACTTCTTCATTTGCATATGCAGGATCAGCCGCAGTTCCAAAGTCTAAAATAGGTTCTGCATTTGGTCCATATGTTGCAACTCTTCTATTCCATTTTGGATTAACAAATCCTGGCTGCACGTGATTTCCTGTAGCTGGAACATTATCAATACCATTTGTATTATTTGTTGTCCAAAGGAAATTGCCCTTAGTGTCAAATTCAGTTAAACTTGACATAGTGTCAGCATTTAATACAAAACTATTAACACCAATTTCTACACCAGCACTATCATATTTCTTAGGAATAACTACCAGTGGATCTGAACTTATATATTTTATTCTTTTTGCATTTACAATGTCATATTCAACTCTTTGACGGGTTGTTCTAGCACTATCTTCATACATGTAATAATCATTTTGACTGCCAGTGCGTTCAATGTAATAAGGATGATTTACATTACTGGCGTTGTTGATGGAAGAATTTGTAACCTTAAAATCAAAACTACCTGCTCCTGAGCCAATAAACGCTTTGTTTCCAGTATAATCAACATATGGTGTTCCAAAATTATTAAATGTGTATTTGTAATAATATTCATTACCTGTGCGTTCAAGTAGTGTAGGTGCATCTTTGGCTGCTTGTTGAAACCCAGTTTGGCCGCTATTTGCAAAATAACCTACTATGTTTTGCCAATTATGAAAGGTTAACTGACTAGGATATGCAGGATCATAGTCCATTAAATAGTATTCATTTGGATCACTGCCTCCAACTGGACTTATATACAAAGTAGTTGAAGGGTTGTATATATTTAATACTGTGCTTAGTCCAAAATTTGCTCCCATAGGTCCATGTGTTACAGCATCATTGGGATCAAACACTACTGGAGTCAATGCTGGAAATTGTGTTGACCCAGCAGTTAATTTTATTAACATTTTATCATCTTCTTGAAGAATAATATATTCTATGTCTATGTCTACATTTGTATTGCCTACTGTAAGTAAATTGCTTCCATTAGTATCCCAACTTAAATTAAAAGTGCTTGCTGTAACATTTTGAATATAAAAATTTTGACCATTGTATTGTTCAAATGCATTATCAAAATTACTTAACTGCACATATGTTCCGTTGTTTAAGTCATGGCTAGCATCTGCATCTGTAAACAAAACAGTGCCGCCAATACTTGCACTACTAATTGTGCTGTCTTCTTGGTCATAAAATTCTAATGGCAGTGTTAGAGCACTGTCTGTGGCTAATTGTATTGTGTCAGAGTCTATTTTCTTAACATAATAATCATTGCCATTTAATGCACTCCAACTTCCGTCAAATCCACTAAGTGTCATTAACTGACTGTTATAAAATCCATGATTGCTGGCAAATTCAACATTACTTGTTACACCATCTGTTGCGGTTGCACTGCTAATGTTACTTTCAATAAGTTCCATGTTTGCAGTGTATAATGGGTTATTCCAAAACGCATATATTGAGTTGTTGCCAGTGTTTTCTTCAAGTTGACTAGCATCATTAAACTTACTAAGCTCACTCATAATGTTAGTTACGGTGTCACTTGGTATTGTTCCAGTCCATGCTTTGTAATTTCCATCTACCAAGTCTTTGATACGCTTTTGGAAACCTACTGTATCATCACCAATATAAGTTGGATCAATAAAACTTGTTCCACTGTTATTTGGATATGTAAAAATTGCTTTCATTAATAAATCCCCTGTTTGCCGCGTCTGTTGTATGCATTCTGAATAATACCTTCAACTTGCTTTTTGTTTTTTAACAGGAATTCTGTGCCTGTTTGTGTGTCTATTGCTTGTATAGTTATATTTACCGCAGGTGATTGACCAGTCATTTGTGCCATTGGAGTAATAGTTGCTGGGCCGTGTATAACCTCAGGACCTGATTCTCCTGCTATACCAAACTTACCTGCACCTAGTCTGCCGCCATCTGCAAAGAAGCCGCCAAATAAACTACTGCCAATTGAGCCTAATCCCAATGGAAGACCTCCGCCTCCACCTCCGCCACCACCAAACAGTCCACCAAAGAAGTTACTGATACCTGAGAAGATTCCGCCAATGCCGCCACCTGTGCCGCCTCCACCTAATCCACCAAATATTGAACTTAATTGATTACCACCACTTAGTGTGTCTTTGATTAAACTACTTAATGTTCCACGCCATAAGTCTGCAAAACTATCAAAACTTAAATTACCATTTGCTAGTCCGTCTGCTAGTATTCCGTTGAAATCATCATTGAACTTATCAACAAAGTTACCAGTGCCTTCAGTCATTTTCTTAGTTGACGTTGTAACACCTTGTTGCATTTTGTCATAGTCTCTTAAAACGCCTTTGGTTGTTTTCTTTGTTAATCTAGTTACTTCATCATCTTGTATAGTAAACCATTTGATAATTGCTTTAACCATGTCTGGAATAATTGAATTATCAACTGCTTCATCTTTCATTATATTGAAAAAGCCTAACACTCCGTCTTTCATGCTTTTGGCTTTTTCTTTGGCTTTGTCTGCCATGTCAGTGAATACGCCGCCAACACTGTCTTTTAATTCTATTGCTTTGTCTTTGATACCTGTTAGTGTTTCTTGAACTTTAGTAAAGAAGTTAACAATTGTTTCAACAATACCTTTGAGTCCTTCAAATGCAGTTTTTAATCCTGGTATTGCACTGTCTACCAATGGTTGTATTGCTTCAGCTACAAATCCCAACACTTCAAATACTTTGCTTAGTATAGGCCAAACAACGTCTGTTAGTATTGTTCCAAGTAATTGGAATACTGGACTAAGTGCGTCTAAGGCACCTTTAACATTTTCAATGATAGTTGGCAACTTGGCCATAATATCTTCTGTAAATTGAACCAGCAAAGGTAGTAGAGGTGTAATGGCATCAGTCATCATTTGACCCAAGCCTTCTTTTAATCTACCAATGTTGTCATTGAATACTTCTGCGTTGTTTGCCGCATCTAAACTAACAATGTTTGAGTTAGCTTCCACATCTTTGAGTGTGGCTTCCAATGCTTCTGCACTGGTGTTAAGACTTGCAAACTGTGTTTGAATCAATGGACCTGCACGTCCACCAACAACTTTGGCAAAGTCTTCTGTTGTAATTTTGCCTTCATTTAAGGCATTCATCATAGCTTTAAGTAGCTCTGGTCCGTCCTTGATGTCACCATTTGCTTTCTTAATACTGTCACCTAGTTTGTCAGTAACAGCAGCAAATGATTTTTGTCCTTCTAATCCTGCTTTTAATCTTGTGTTTGTTTGGAGCATGGCTCTATCAAATGTAGCGGCGTCAATGCCTGCTTCACCCATAGCCTTTTGCATTACTTGGAAACCTTCAAAAGCCTCACCACTTGCGGCCGCTCCAGCTGCCCTGGCACTTTTAGCTAGGTTATCCATTGAATCAATTGTTTCTTGGATCTTACCTGCTATTGCCATAGCACCCATTGCCGCAGCGGCAATACCTATTGCAGCTTTAAATTTACCAGCACTTGCTGTTAAGCCACCTAACCCTGCGTCAACATTGCTAATACCTTTGTTGGCTTGACTGGCATCAGCTGTAATTGTAATATTATGATTAGTAGCCATAGTTATTATTTCCTCTGTTTAGTTTGCTGTTTATAAACGTAGTCATAGTATTTAACCCATGCTTCCATCTCATACCCAGTGACATTGTTCATCACCCAGTTGACACTTTGACCTAAACTTTCTGCTATCTTAAAGATAAACATCATGTCTAGATCATCTGTTAGTTTCCCAAGGCTTCCTTTGCTGCTGCTTTTGCCTCATTCATTTCCGCTACTACACGGATTATAACTTCTGGATCAACTTCACGCATGAAAACAACTTTGTCAGCTGGTGAAAACATCTTTTTCCCATCTTCAAGTAACGCTTTATTCAATAGCGTTTCTACTAATGCTTCAACCATATTTCCTTTGCCGTGTAGTTCAATAATCTTTTGTTCTACTGCAAAGTTGGTTGCTGCTTTAAAATAAATTGTTGCGTTCCACTCTGGAACTTCTATTTTCATCATATCTTGTGCTAAGGCACTACGGAAGTGTCCTCTTGCGTTGTCTAATACTGATGTGTTTGTATTTTTATTGCTCATTTTATGGTTTCCTTGTTCTGTTTAATACTGGTTTGACAATTCCTTGAGGTGCTTGTCCACTCCAACCCTTGTCTAACCTTTCTATATAAGGTATGTCATTTCTAATAACAATTTTTTTACCTTTTGTTTCAATAACTTTACCCATTTTTTCCACTTGCTTCCAGCCGCGTTGTGCTTGGCCAGTCTGGATAGGGGTGCTTGAGACTAAGTTAGTGAATAGTCTTGTTTGATATTCATTATAATCACGGGCAATTTCTTTCAATAGCTCTTTACCTGCTTTTGTAGAAACGCCCATGACTCTAATTTACCTTACGGTGTTAGATCTGTTGTTAACTGTCCAGTTCCTGAGAAACTCAAACTTACTGTTTGAACATCACCAAGACTTGCACTATTTTCAATAGACGTAACCACAGCATTACCTGAAAAGCTCATACCTGCTTGAGCGGCATCAGGGTAAAAAATAAGAGCTACAGTAGTTCCTACTGCAACTTCATTTGCTGCCTGGCTTGCTGTTGAATCTGTGAAGTTAGCATCTGCTGAACCTTCCCAAGAAAACAACCCTGCCTTGTGTTCTTTCCAAGTTGAACCCATAGCCGCACACTCTAATACTTCCGCATTTTGTGAAACTGACCATGATGTTAAACTTGCAATGTTAGTGCCTGCAACTGACAGAGCACCATCTTTTCCTGCATAACATGTCATAATATTTCTTCCTTATGTTTGATTTAATTGATAACAATACTCTGTTGTGAATATCATTCTACAACTTGCAAAAGGGGCACTTTCACCAGTTGTTACAGCCTCAACTCTGCTGAGTCTTATATCTTCTACAGTGTTAGTTAATGTTCTATCAGTCATTAGTGTATTTTCAATAGCCTCCACAGCAATATTCCGCTGTGTGTCTCTAGATCTTCCACCAATAATTAATACCACTGCTATTTCCATCATGCCTCTACGTTGTAACCCAGTTGTTCCCATTGTCATACTAATATCTTCAATGTCTTCATCTGTGGTTTCAATGTATACGGCAGGAAATGCTGTTTTGGCTAGTTCATTAGGATCAATAGGATCCCTTTCAACTTTTCCTAGCTTAACACTACGTTGACTTTTAAGTAGTTTAACTACTTCTACTAGTATATCTTCTCTACGTGCCATTATCTATACAACCTAGTTTGACTTACTTGTTTAACATCACTATTATCAATAGTTCCATCATTCTCAAAGTCATATTTTATTCCAACACCAAATTGTAATTCCCATTCTTCAGTAAATCTATCTTTGTAAAAAGTTAGTTGCTCTCTAAATGGATCACCTTCTGGTCTAAACGTTGAAAGTCTTGGTAGTATATAGGCATACATTGCTTGATATACAGTAGTTTTGGTCCACTGTGCTTCAACTAATTTACTACTTGCAAATTCACTTCTAGCATAAAATTTATTCCACCACTTGAATTGAATCATGTTGATAACATCAGTTTCAGCCTTGGCCAGTTCTTCTGTCCAATCATCAACTCCTTGTTGAAATACTTCCGGAGCGTATTCTTCTAAATTTGTGTTTGTAGCAAATGCCATCTTCTTCTCCTGTAAAAGTGTTAGTGGACACTAGGCCCACTAACATAGATGCTTAATCTAATTAAGCTGCGTTAATGATTTTAACACCACGTGTTGCATCAACTGCCTTAGCGCCCATAGCCATTGAAGCTACTACGTCAAAACCAACTGCTGCTGCACGGCGTTCAATCTCAACATTCATGCTACCTTGTGTAGCAATACGTAGAGCGTCTGCACCAAATACACACATTTTAGGATTTTCTGTTCCTGTCCATACTGTGTTGTTTAAGTGTGAACTAACAAAAGTTCTAACACCAGCAATAGTTCCTACAAAACCGTTACGTAAAGCTTCAGTTTGGAAGTCACCACCAGCGTAAGCTGTTGAACCAATAGCTGTCATAAGAGCCGCATAAGCGTCTGTTGAAACAATACCATATAGTTGTCCACCTTCACCAGCGCCACGGATTGTAGCCACTGCAGAAAAGATCTCATCTAGATCTAATGCACCTGCAGCAATTTCTTGTGTTGTTAGGTCTTTCATTTTCTTAGTAACTTCTTGGTCAACTGCTGTTGCAACTGCGTTACCTAAGATTCTGCCTACTTCAGCAGTTGAAACTCCACCTAGGTCTCTGATTACAGAACGTGCTGCAAAAAGATCTAAGTTCACTTCATTTTTTGTGTTAGCGGCAAGAGTTGTTGCAAAATCTGCCCCTGGGTCTGTTTCAGAACCTGAAACAATTGAAGCAGTTACTGATCCCATAACTGGAACTTGTGCTGTTGCACTTCCAGCCGGAACGTTTACTACTGGAACAATTTGGCCACTTATGTAAAGTGATTGTTCTTGTGCTGCAAATACTGTTGCAGCCTTTGTGTTTACCATCAGTGCATCCATGTTGATGCCTGATCCATATTCATTAGCGTAAGCCATAATATTTTATCCTTTTATATTAAAAATTAAACTTTGCCTGCTACTTTCATCTTTTTATAGATTTCTCTGTGTTCAGCATTGTTCATATCAAGTTGTGCTAGATCCAAACTCTGTGGATCAGCGTTAATTGTATTGCCTGTTGAGCCTGCACCACTAGGGCCGGCACTTTTGAAGTATGTATTACTTGATAGGAATTCTTCTACTAGTTGGTGAACAGACATTGGATCAGCTGAATCTGTATATCTTTGTTTACCTTCTTTGTCAGTAACTATTACGTTACCTTCAGAGTCTAGTTTAATACTTCCTCTCAATAGTTGAGCCACGTGATCAGGTGCAACACTTTTACTTTTGCTTGCTGCATCAATTAATGCACCATCAATTTTAATACTCTCAAGTTCAGTTCTAAGTCTAGTGATTTCACCGTCTGACTTTTCTTTCTGCTTCTTGAGAACACCGTTAAAGTCTTCCTTTTTGATCAGTGTCTCTTCCTCAACTTGCTCTTTCAAGCTCTTGAGTGCGTTGTATTCATTTAAGTCAACATTTTCAAACTTTTTGTTAACTTGGGCAACACGTTTGCCAATAAGCTCATTTACTTCTTCTTGTGTAAATGTCTTAGCGGCTTCAACCTGGGATTCTGTATTTTGGCCTGTTGCTGTATCCCCAGTGTTTACAGTTTCAGTTTGCATCTCTGCGCCATGAGTTTCAATTGTCATGTCAATATTCCTTTATTAAGTTAGGGTTGGATACTAAATGTATCTACTTTCATATACGTTTATTTATCCTTTTAGTTATCTTCAGATTCTATGGGAACCCAATAGTGTCTGCAATTGTATCCGCCTCTTACTACAAACGGATCACCCGGCTCTTTACCAGTCCATCCACTACTATCCCATACATTTTGTATTTCATCTGCTGACATTCTAGTGCCAGCCATTCCTTGACAAAATGGTCTTGAAGCTGCGTCAGTGGTTCCTACATACTCAAACTGTTCTATTTTTAATTTAGTAGCTCTTGCTTTAGCGTAGGTTCCATTGAATTCACCAACAACATTATCAACTTTAGTCTTCAACTGTGTTGCCACACTTGCGGCTGTGTTAACATTGCCGGGTAATTTTCTTTTGATGTTTGCTACAACACTGGCCAATTCTGCCCCGGTTGCACCTTTTTTCATCATCTTATTTAATTTTCTTTGTTCACGTCTTACACTGGGATCCGCTGATTCCATTTGTATTCCGCTGATTCTTCCTCTTACTTGATTAACCAAAGCCTGTGTTGCCACACCTGCTACGGTTCCAAGCACTATTGTTTTTACAATATCTTCAGCACCACTGTTCATTGTTGTGCTTAATTCATTTGCACTTGTATCTAATAATGCACTTTCAGTTAAACTGTCTTCTGCATCAAACGGTGCTGAACTTTGTTCTACAAAATCTTGACTCAACGCACTAAGTGGAGTTGCTGAATTTTTTAATTCTATACTATGAGTTTCAAACGCTACCATAACTTGTGGTCTTGTCATGTCTGGTGGTAGAGCTTGAGCTACAATATCTGCAACTTCATTTTCTAATGCCTTTACATTATCAAATACACTGTCTTGCATTTCTTCTAATGCACGGTCATAAATTTTATCATGCTTTTTAACGTTAAAAGCCAAAATTATTCACCTTCATGTTTGTAGCCTAGTGCTACATAACCTAAATGTTCTTCAACAGTTTTTGCTAAAACAACGTTGCCTGTGTTTGGTTCAATCATTTCATGTGGTTCAAAATCTGGTTTATTCATGTCAGTTAAGATTTCACTTTGTATTTGATCATCATCTACAGTAAGTGCAACAACTTGTTTGCTTATTTCATTTTGGAACATAAGATTGCTAACGCCTGCACTTCTTGCCTTCATTAAAAAGTCTAGTTCTAAATGTTCATCTCTCATGTCAAATGTTTCTGGATAATCAATACTAAAACCTTCTGGCATGTTTAAGGCTTGCCAATCTAACCATGTAATCCACATTTGATATTCTGTTTCTTTTAGTGTGTCTGCCATGTCTGCCAATTTAGCATTAAGTAATTGACGTTCAGTTTGTAATGCTACACCTGACATTGGTGATCCTGTTGTTGCCTGTATTGCACTGGTATGTGTCATACGTTTAATACTGGCTACACTATTTTCAATTGCTTTTAGTATACTGTCTGTTGTTGAAAGACTTGGTGATAACAAATAAGGTTTCAATCCTGGATCAACGCTTTCATCTAAGTTAAGAATACTACCTGCACCTGCTACAGCATCTGTGCTTGTAGGCTTAACCAATGTAGGGTGTGAACTAATTCTTAAATGTTGTTCAATTTCACTAGCACAATTGTAGATAAACTTTTGTTGGTTAGCCACGTCTGCAATCAAACTAAAGCCAACACCTTTGGTTGGACTCTTTAGTGGAGCATGAAACACAAAAGGAATGTAACCCAATGGGTTAGCGTATTCTTCACTGTAAATTACACTATCATATGAACCTTGTTCATCTTTGCTTACTTTGTATTTTTCTACAGTATCTTTGTGCCAACAAGTAAATGTTACGTGTTGATCATTTTCTGATTCTCTTACTTTGATATATTCAAGTTCCATTTTACCTGCCATGTTACGTTCATAATACCAATCTAAAACGTTTTGTGGCGTATACATAGCCGCATAAGCACGTATGCCTAATTGAATTGCTTCAGCTTCTGTTTCTACTTTGTAACTTGGTTTGTCAATTAAGATCCAAGTGCTTCCGTGAACCATAGCCAAATCATTTGCACTTTTTAAGAAACTGTCTATGCTTTGTCCTTCTTGGTCTGTGTCATACAACCAAGCATTAACCAACGGGTTGTTGATTAACAATCCTAGGTCTCTTTTAGGTAATGTTCTGAATAAAAAACTTCTGTAGATATCTACAGTAGTTTGCACATGGTTATCTAATGGTGTAGAGTCTAATCTCTTTCCGTATTGATCACCTGGCGCTTGGTTCTCACCAATGTATTGCGTTAAATAACTACCATTCTTATACAATTCACCACCCACGTATGATTTGTAATGATAATTAGCCTGTTCAGCCACAGATTTGTAGCTAGGATGGGTTTGTTCTATTTGTTTTAATGTTAACATATTATATTTCCTTTATAAAGGTAGTCATTCAATAATGATCAGTTATTGTCACTCTATATCAGTTATTTATCCATTTAATAATGACCAAATAACTGAACTCCTTTGCCAACCTCTGGCTGTGGTCTTCTTATAGGGTTTATCCAATGCACTAGATATCCTAGTGCGTCATTCATGTGATCTAAGTTTCCAGTCTTGTCTGGAACTTGTGTTCCTTCTTTGTAAACTTGAGCACTTATGCATTTTATTAAGTTTCTACATCTTGGGTCCACACTTAATTTAACAGTGCCGTCCGTTGCTTTAAGACTTGCGTTCACTGCCGCTATTCTATCTTTCACTGGTGGATTGATATTCTTAACTTTAAGTGTGAACCCACTGTTTCTTAGTATGTGATGGTCACTGGTATTTGAACTGGTCTTACGTGCTTGACCTGAAGCATCTGGATACACCCACAATCTATTGTTTGGGTATCTATTGATCAGTTCTTCTGCCATTTCAAATGTGTTTGAACCTTCCATACTAATCTCATCTATTACACTTATTTCATTGCCATTAATTCTGGCTATGGCTGCAACCAGCGGGCTTACGTTAAAGTCCATTGCCACATGTAATATTTCATTCTTCTTAAATTCTTTATCTTGTTTGCGGATATGAAGGCTTGCATCCCAATTGTAATATATACTTCCTGAGTATTGTTCAAAGCTGGCTTCATATTCTTGTCTAAAACTTTTCTCATCTAATTCATTGCGGGCTTGTAGTATTTCTTCTTCTAATACATTTCCACCTTGCAGTGTAGTGTATTGAAAACTTTTCCAATTGTCTTGTGCGTGAGCACCTGCCCACAATTCATATATCCAACTTCCTTTGCCTTTGGGCGTTGTAATGAATAACCCACTACCTTGTTTATCACTCAGTGCTGGTCTACAAACTTCAGTCCACATCTTTTGATCAATCATTGCTGCTTCATCCATGATCAAATAATCCATGCTTACACCACGTAAACTATCTGGGTTGTCTGCACTGCGTAAATAAATCTTTGAACCATTTATTAATGTAATACAAAGATCACTTTCATTTATTTTCTTAGCCCATCTGCAACGTATAAACTTTTCTTTTAGGTCATCCCAAATAATTTGTTTGGCTTGCCTATAACTTGGAAACACTGCAAAGATATTTCTGTTGGGATATCTGGCATGTTTTGCAATTTCATGCATTGCCAAAAAACTCTTCCCCCAGCGTCTACCTGCAACCACAACCTTAAATCTGTTGGGGTCATTGCTTACTTCACGCTGAACTTCACTTAGTGGCATTACAAATTATCTCACAACTTTCACTGTCTGTGTATTCTCCATTACTAAAGAATGTTCTAGTTACTGTGTCTCTTTTAACTTGCCCACCTTCAACATAAATTGTTTCAAGTCTTTGTGTCTTTATCTTTCCATCAGGTTGATCCAATTTGGTATCCCAATGGTCTGAATTCATATGTCTCTTCATTTACTTTTCCTTGTTGCTTTTACTACCCACATATAAGCCAAACCAGGCTGCGCCTGCGCCTACAATTGTAGATATAAAGCCTGCTTGTGCGTTGCTAGGATCTTCTAAACTCATAAACCATTGTGTTGAATTATAAAATACAACCATATAGAATAAGATTAGTAGACGTGGGATTATTCTCCAAGCATCTAAATGTGTGGGGGTTAATTTCATATTAGATCAAGCCAGTTAACATTGGCCAATGTGTCCAAGCATAATAAGCCAAACCTATTACACCTAATACTATTGCCCACTTAATTAATTGTTTCTGAACTGTCTTAATACCTATCCATTCTTTAAAAAATTTCATAATGTTTCCCCTTTGTTAAGAATATTACTTGCCGTATTTTTTCTTCTTCTTCTTTTTATAAGCCATTTTTGATCATCCCTATCACTGTTGATGCAACCAAGATACCTAACACCCACCAAATGCGGTTGTCTATTTTCTCAATTGCTTTAGATTGCTTTGCCATATCAGCTTCCAAGTGTCTCAAATGGTTGTCTTTGATCACATCAATACTGTGTTTGATTTCAACAATATCTTTGCTGTTTTGCTCTGTGACTTCCGCCCATTTGTTTTCTTGTTTGCTCATAGTAAGCTATCCTTTGATTTATGTTATTAGTCTGTCCAAGGCAAGATAGTTCCCGCCTCTTCATCTAATGGAGCATCTGTTTGGTTAAGAACGTTTTTACCTAGCCATATCTGCATAGTAACATTGTTCTTTTCCATAGCGTTTCTCCATTGTGCTCTACGTAATGCAATCTTACCTTGGCTTTTGCCTTCATCAATTACATCCCTATAGTTCCTATTTAACGTATCTACACTCACGCCTAAAACGTAGGCCATTTCTTTGATAGTGCATTGTATTTCACATAGGTTGCGTAATACAGCTTTGTCTACAATCTTCTTTGGTGCACCTTTCTTTGGTGCTTCTGGTTTGTCCTGTTCCATTTCAGTGTTGTCCGCATTTTCATTCATGGTAGAACTCCTTTA
>Ga0181411_1000479_pt1 | contig 14552 bp, 26 predicted proteins | sample 34SPOviralmetaG_FD_130114 | JGI IMG/M metagenome (GOLD analysis project Ga0181411, IMG submission 130114) | Marine viral communities from the oligotrophic San Pedro Time Series (SPOT) site, San Pedro Channel, CA, USA - 34 SPOT_SRF_2012-07-09 | ecosystem: Environmental > Aquatic > Marine > Strait...
CAGAACAAACACAACTAATCATATCAATTGCATTAATGCTGACGGGCATCGGAGGACTACTGTATGCGGTCGTGCTGTTGAATGATTGCCAGAAGATCATTAAGCGAATGAAAAGAAGAAGCAACTGGTATATCCGACAAATAGACAAAAGTTTAAAAGATTATTAACCAACCAAGAAGGAGAAACAACATAAGTGAACAAACTAAAAGCAATATCATCCAGCTTCGCAGAAGCGATGTTGGGTGCAGTAATGATAGTAGGGACTGTGATAACAATAATGTTTGCAACAGGGATAGCCACAATGGGTCCTGTATGGGCAGACATTGACTCAGACTTTACTAGTAAGAAAGCAGAGCTGGAAAGAACCTTTGCTGACTATCCTAGCAACAACCCAATGGCCGTATATGTGCCGGGCAAGAGTGCTAACCAAATAGTGCTGATGCTGGTGAACGATCCAGAATCAACTACAACAAATGCCAACACGGGCATATGGACAGTAGCAGACAGCTATTATGTATATGTTGTAGAAAACGAATATTACCTACAGAAAAGCAAGTAAAGATCTTTTCATCATGGTCAGGTCATCACTGGTATGGTGGCCGACCGTGTATATGCGATCGCTGATGGAAACCTGGAGAGCTGGCTAACGATTTTAAACAGTTTTTTTGGCTATGTATATGAGGCGGCGAAAGAAGGCAATGTACTATAAGCGAAGCTTAATAACAAGGTGACGTAGGAAACTTGGTATTGAAAAAAATTACGCAGTAAGATTTTTAGGGCTAATGTATAGGCGGCGGGTGATATACGGACTAGAACGAGCTAAAACGGACAATAGATAAATGTGGTATTTGCAACAAAGAAAGCGGCGTATATATGCAATTAAAACGTACTTTAATAATATATAGTACTTTGAACTAGCAAACATGGTTATGATAGCTGTATGACGCTTAAAATAGCAATAAACCCCAGGATACGCACCAGCGAGCCAATGCACACAGAGTATACAAAGGTGCTGTAAGGAAATCCAGCATAAGGAACTCTAATGGACCTAACTAACCATATGGACATACACAATATGGATACATGGTAAAAAAAAGGCAACGAAGTTGCGATCCTCTCGGGATCTACTAAACACATGAGCAGAGCGAACATTCAAACAATAGGACTTTAGGGTGACTATGATCACTATGTAGCAAATGTGTTTGAATTATGTTACACACAGGCACACAGTACACACAGTACAAGTAGGGAAGCCAATGCACACAGTTATACACACAAATATACACACAAAGCCAATGCTACACAGTTCAAGAGAGATATCGCCAACAGTACAAAGGTAGTACCCACATAAGCACATGGTTTGGAACACCTTTAAACAACTGTAGGCACGGTGATATGTTCCTAGAGCTGAAAGCGAAAGGCTAGGCCGTAGAGCTATTTGATAGTAGTGAAAACACCCTACTTTTTCGCTAACACACACAAAAACAGTACAACACATACCGCGACACATACAAATAGCACATACAAATAGCACATACAAAAAGTCGCATACAACATACCCATATAATAGCCGGACACATACAAATTTACACATACAAATATAACCTATATAACACATACACATAGCACATACAAAAAGTCGCATACAAATTTTCGCATACAACGTATCCATTATAATAGCTGACCTGGCCAATATTACACTTGACATATTGAAATTTTCTGTTATTATTAAGTATAAAAAAAGGACAGCAAAATGGTAAAAGCAAAAAGAAACAAACTTGAAAGAAAACTAGACGAATACAATCACACAATGGAACTGATTAGAACCATTGTACCAATTGCTGTATTAGTTTTACAAGTTGTAATATTGATAAAGTTGGCTTAGATGGAAAGAATTAAAATAGTTTGTACCAATAACGGAATCACACAACCGGCTGATATTATATCAGAAACCGAACGACATTTGAAAGTTGTGATCAACGGCACTGACATAGTACTTGAGTTGCATAGAGAAGCAACAAACAAACCATATGTTGGTCATGCAGTAGGATTGGAGTTTGAATACAATCCACTATTAGCAGAAGAATGGAAACAGGTTTAATGGTATGGGCATTCACTACGATTATAAGAGCACTCGGGGAGATAAGAAATTAAAAAAAGAAGCCAAACGTGATGCCAAACGTAGAAACAAAAAATCAAAAAATCCCACAACACAGCAACAACAAGAACCAGAAACGTATATTCCACCAATTGACAAACCCATTACAATGGACGACTTGTTAATGGCCCAATTGGAAAAAGAAGAACGTGACGAAAAGAAAAAGAAATAATATGTCATATACAGATACAGATAAAGAAGCACTAATTGAAAAATTAAAAAACGATCTTTTACCACGTGAAGACGCATGGAATTTGATCAATGATTTAAATGAAGAAGCACACTCAGAAGTATACGAAGAATGGACTGATGCAGATACAGTTGAAGAACAAGCAGATCAAACAGCAGACTCTACAGAACAAGAAAAGTTATATGATCAAGCAGAAGAAATGAGAGCCATAGCAAGTGAAAATCAAGCAGATTGCTTTTTAGAAAATTTAAACAACCTAAGCGAAAAAGAATATGCCAGCATTTGTTACTATGCAAAATATGATAAAGACTTTAAGGATCAATATGAACAATTCACAAATGACATTATCTGATAAAATTACAAAATGGATCAAAGACTATGCTAATGAGCATAAAATAAAAACTCTAGTTGTTGGTATATCCGGAGGAATTGATTCAGCAGTGGTCAGTACGTTGTGTGCCAAAACAGGATTACCTGTGTATGCAGTCAGTATGCCAATAGCACAAATAGAAGAGCAACATGATTTAAGTATAGCACATGGAGAATGGTTAACGAATAACTTTATGAATGTTGAACATCTTGTTATTGATTTAGATAAAGTGTATGATAGATTTCATTTAGATATGTTAAGCATCAATATGGACAATGAGTTGGCTTTAGCAAACAGCAAATCTAGATTAAGAATGGTAACACTACATCATATATCAGGTGCTAACAGAGGACTAGTAGTTGGTACAGGAAACAAAGTAGAAGACTTTGGAGTAGGCTTTTACACCAAGTATGGTGACGGAGGAGTTGATATATCACCTATAGCTGATCTTTACAAAAGCGAAGTATGGGACTTAGGTATAGAACTAGGAGTGATGCAGGAAATTATTAGAGCTGAACCCACTGATGGTTTATGGGAAGATGGTAGAACAGATAAAGATCAATTAGGTGGACTAACTTATGAACAAATGGAACAAGCAATGAAAGATCCTAATTCTAAATACAGCGATCAATATAATAAAATTAGATCACAAAACTTACATAAAATGAAGCCAATACCGGTTTATAAAAATGAATAAATTTATTAGTAAAAAAACAAGATTACAAGTACTACGAGAAAAAGTTCAACAAGGCGGAGAAGACAAACAAAAAATATTAGATAAAGCAGTCAAATATATTCTTAATCCTAAGTATGGTACGTTAGAAAAAAAGTATGATTTTCTAATTAACAACCTAGGGCTTACAGAATCTGAATACAAACAATGCTTTGACAAAGCAAGTGAAAATAGTGTGTTCAGAGGAATGATGCAACATCAACAAAAGGAGAACAATGGAAAATAAAGATACAAGCAAGAAACACTTCATGCTATCAATTTTTAAAAGTATATTTCGTTTAGGTGCGTCGTATGGATTATGGATGACAGGCGATCAGATGTTAATGGCAGTAGGAGTATTTTTTGGTATTGCAGAAATTTTAGGAATACTAGAAGAACTATAGGAGACATATATGGAAGACATGAAAATTACAAACGATAAACCAAAATATACAAGTTTAATTTTTAGAGCTGTGGTTATTGGTTTGTTAGTTTATATTGCATTTACAGTTAAGAGTATTCATTATGATGTGCATGAAATACTACATCAAAAATGGCATGACGATTCAGTAAAGCAAAGTAGCTATGACAAACAACAAGAATTAAAAACCGCAATATTAGATAAACTCTTGCTACAGTTGTCTAACGTTAAATAGTGCAGAGACGAAAAAGAAAGTTTTGGAATAAATTAAAAGGCAAACTTTCAACAAAAGAAATACGAGAGAAACAAGTTGAAAGATTAATTTGTGCAATACAACAGGAGATTGAGTGGGACAATTTAGATATAAAAACATACGATCTAATTGTAAAAGGCAAATTAGATTGGACAGGGAAGGCTGTCAAAACTCGTAAAGCAAAAAAATGAAAAATATTATAGAACTAATTTGGAACTTTATAAAAGATTTTTTATTAAATGACGCTGTCATTTTTGTATTAATTTTTATGTTTATAATACTTGCTTTATGGAACTACTAATATGGAAACAGTAAAACAAAATATAAATCAAGCATTTGAATTCGTGTTATACTTCTCATTCATAAGTGGTGCTATTCTTTTATTTTTATCTATGATAGTTGGTATGTTGCTTTTAGAATTATTAGAATGGTTAATCAAAAAACTTATAAGAATATTAATATGGCTGAAAAAGATAATTGCTTCTATAAGGTCGAGTTAACAAAAGGCAAGTTAACAAAACATGAACGTTGGGGATATTTTACATGGAAGATGGTACTACAGGAAGTAAAAGAAAACTATAAACAAGGTTGTGATGCAGTTGTGCTTGAGATGATAACAGAAAAACAATTTAACAAAGCAGACAACTCTATACTGACTGACAAAGAATTAAAACAATGGTACAATGACAACGTTTAGAAACCCAAAGCCATATTTAGGTCCACCATATCCTTATAAAGTTTTAGTAGATGGTAAATGGAAAAGAATGAGTGGGTTCGATGAAGAACATATTAACAATCAGTTGCATCCAAAAAAAGCAAAACGAATTATAAAAATAAAGGAACAAAATGTCACAAGCTAAAAGAAAACAAATGAAGACAACCGAAAAAGCAGATCTGTATTATAGATTCTACACACATAAAATTAATAAGGTCACTCCGCTTTATGATCTGTCTTGGTATATCAAATGGGTAGCAAGTTTCTTTATCTTAACAGCAGTGGCTTGTAGGTCAACAGGTTTTCTTCCGTTATGGGATCTCTGGTTGAGTTTGATTGGTACCTTTGGCTGGTTGGCAGTTGGTATGTTGTGGCACGATAGAGCATTGACATTATTAAATGGAGTCCTGGTAACAATTCTTGCCGCAGGCTTAATTAATCATTACTTTGGTATATAAGTCTAAATTTTAATAGATTACTAAAAATTCGTCGCGTTTTAAGGGTCGTGTAGTGGGGTCAACGTCACCGTCGGGTACCCAAGTACCCCCGTGATTTTAATGGTTTTTGCTATTTTGAATGTTTAGGCATTTTCTTTTCAACAAACCAAACATGAGCTCTAAGAACAGGATCATATTTTCTTTGTCTTAGTTTTACCTGTCTCTTCTCACCTTTGGTTGGCTTTCTAACCCAATAACGTGTTCCTGTTTTTTTCTTATCGTCTTCCGGAACCAGCATCTTAAGTTCAAATGATTTCTTTGCCATATATTAATTCCTTTTATTTGTAAATGAAAGGATCACGTTTCTTTAATTGTTTGATCTTTTTCTTATATGCAAAATGCATCTTAATATCATATATCAAATTTTTTATCCAGCTTATCATATTACCTGCTTATCTTTTTACTTCTTCCTAGCGGGAGTTTAACCCATCTGTCAACTTCGCTTCCTTTTCTGTTGACATATTCTACTCTTAAAAACTCTGTTCCTTTTGGAGCAGAACCTTGTACAGATTTAAATATTTTTTTAAATCCTAGTCCTTCTTTTTCTTCAACAAACTCTTTGCCATCTGTTATTTTAATTTTAATTGTATTGCTCATAAACTCCTTTTTGTTTTAGTCTATTTTATAGAAAGTGTACTCCAAAGTCAACTCTTCTCCTGCCTTTATATCTTTTATTGCAACTAAATTATATCTTTTGAAGAATATTTTCTTGCCTTCTTTTTCTATAATATAAGCATTTGCTTGTTTTTCACAATTTGGTTCTTCGGAATGATTAATCCACCCACCCAACGGAGTCCTGATTAGGTCACCTTCCATATCTATATGACAAGTGCCAAAATTATGTCCAGCATCAAACTTGTCAGAGGCAAATAAGCCCATGCCGTGAGTAATACTAGCGGCTATTTCTAGCCCATTAGGTAATGGTTTATACATTGTTGCTCCAGTTAAACCGTGTTAATAATAAGTGTATTTAACTGATCAGGCTTTATTGAAGCGTTCTTCCCATGCTTTTTGTGGATCTATAAAAAGTTTTTTATACAGTTTATCTCTTTCTTCCATATCAGGATAGTCCCATACGGAACTACGAAATACTCTCATATCAAAAGAGTCGGGTTGTTTATGGTATTGCCGTATTTGATTGTATGAATCTCCAATAAACAGATCGGAAACCCAAACTATATTATTCATTGTTTCACTTTCAGATTTATCTTTATTGAGAGTAGTAACCAATCCACTTTTGAAGAAATAGCCATAGTCGGTAATTTCTTTTTTTGTATTTTTATTATTGTGTATCACGTAATACGGCTTATGCAGATTTCCTTTAAATTTGATACGCGGTACTGGGTTGTTATCAACCGAGCATTCAATATAATTGTTATCTGGATCAACAGTTAGCCAAACGTCAGTCCACTGATTAGATCCTTTGTGTTCGTTGATACTATCAGAAAAGTCTTTGAGGTGCCAGGCCCTTACAAATTTTTCTTTCTTTACTTCCTCAACAGATTTACCTTTGATATCCGGATCACCCTGTGGATGATCTAAATAAAATTTTGCATTAAGAGGTTTTTCTTTATCTTTGTCAACGTAACTGCCAACGTTTAATTTAAGCCATAGCCTATTTTTAGCAAACAATATTTGGCAAAACGGTTCTGGGTAGTTTGTCAAATATTCATCATCTGACGTTTTGGTTATCTTTACATAATCAACTTCATCGATTTTACTAGTAGAATGAGGTTGTGGAAATATTTGAAAAATAACTTTTGCTCTATTACTATTTTCATGGAAAATATTATTTACTGGCCTGACTTTAAAATTAACACACATTCTACTTTTTTTCTTCACTAAAGGTTTTGGATTAAATCTTCCTAGTGTATTATTATCAAAAAGGTAATGCTGTTTTCTATCAGTAAATTTAACTTCAGTCCTGATTGTTCCTCCATAAAAAGTATCACCGTCGGTGTGCTCATAATATCGATCAGCTTTCGGATTGGGATAACTCGTAACAACCTGATATATGTTTTGGTTATCAACAAGTGGTTTTATTTTTGCAAACTCGCCTTCGTTAAGATATCCACCTGATGGTACTCCTCTGAAAATTTCTTTATTTCTTAAATGATGTATATGAGGAACACAAGCCTCTAATGTTGAGTCAGTGTTACTGACTTGGTTTAATAGTGTTGTGAATTTTGCATTGGGCATTCTTAAACAGTAACCTCTTCGAATAATCCTGCTATTTCCGGAAACACTTTGCCAAAACTTTCATGTCTAACAATGTCCATTCTAGTGATATGACTAGTAAGGTTTTTGAAATGCCTAGGATGAGAGCTACTGTTCATAAATTTAATAATTTGTTTCAAATCTACATCAGTAAAACGCAATAGCTTTGCTTCAATTATTTTTTTGTATGATACTGGCAAACAAGTTATATTGTAATGCATTGGTTCATGTAAACTGTTTAGATATACATCAATACCAATGTCGTTTGCCCATTCTAAAAATTCTGGTAGATAATACACATTAAAAATATTAACAGTATGACAAATTTGTATTGTAAAATTGTTTCTATTTTCTGTTTCTAGTTTTTGTATATATTTTTTAAACTCAGTCAATGTATGAATAGCAACGTCCCATTTAGCAGGATGCCTTTGATATTCATAGTGCTTACCAACACCGTCGATTGAAAAATGCACATCAACTTCTTTGAACTTTGGAAATAAACTATTCATAGCTTCCAATGGTAATTGTGTTCCGTTTGTGTTATAGTGTAATGTAACTTTTTTTGCATATCCACTTTTCACAAACTTTTCTAACAGTTGAAAATGCTCTTGGATCATAAATGGTTCACCACCTGTAAAATCCAAATGTTCTATGTAAGGCATTAGCTCTTCAATGTTTTTCCAAAAGTATTCTGACTTCTCTGGCCAGTCTAATCTGTTATACTCTTTGCTGATTCCATCAATTTTATCATATCTTTTTTGTTCAGTGATCCATTTAGATGAGTATTGAGGAGAACAAATTCTACATTTTAAATTGCAAATATTACCCAATTTTAAATCCAAATACCTGGGTTGTACGTTATCAAAAATAGATTTATCTTTGATGTGATGACGGTATTTTTTATTATCTCTAATACGTTTTGAAGATTTACCAGATAGTTCTTCCATCCAACATCTATGACAACCACGTGGTTGTGTTCCTGCTAAAAAACGTTGTCTAATTTCATCATACGCAGGACTGTTCCATATTTCTTCCATGGAATGGGTATCTACTTTAAACTCTTGACCATTTTCGTTTTTTAGTGTATCTTTATACATACAGCAAGGTTTTACAGTTCCATTGGGTTGTACTTCCATAGCTGTCCATGGTAATATACAAAAGTTTTGAGGAAATCGATCGTTCATGTTAAAAATATCTTTTATTGGTTGTAGTTGGACACAAGGTTATAATATCTCCTATACTGATACTTATCCTTATATAGTACACAAAAAGTTACAAGAGGTCAACATTGAAAACCATGTGATTAATGCTGGAAGAAGTGGAGCCAGCTGGCATTATCATATTCCTATGATGAAATACTTAGAAAAGACACACGATCCAGATGTATATGTTATACAACACACAACACCAGATAGAGCATTCTTAAAATTTCAATCTCGTGTATGGCAAGATCAAAAACAAACAATAGTGGAAGATCGTAAAGAAAACTATACTACAATTACAGAACACACAATGAGTCACTTTCATTTTACAGCAGGATTGGTGAAACAAATAATTACAGAACCCAATTACGAATGGCTAGATGGCAACGGCCAACCATTGTATCCTTTACTTAAAAAGAAATTTGGATTAACAAAAGAACAAATTAGAGATAGGCTATCGTATTGGTACAATCATGAACAACATCATCCTTTGACATTCGAAAGATATATTGAAAATGCAGAATACATCAACAACTGGGTAAAATTAAAAAACAAAAAGATTGTTAATATATTTTGGTTTAACGATGAGTTTTCTAAACTAGCATACCCAAATAAAATTATAGTAGGTGACAGTCTTAGTTTTGATAGTTTTTGTATTGACGAAGGATATCATTTTGATGTAAGAGGTAATACTTGTTTAGCTAATTTAATTACACCTTACTTGCTTCCACACAATCATCAATTTTTATAATCAACAAGCCAACTTAATTCAGGAAATGTTTCTTGCCAAGTTTCATTTCTTACTTTGTCTATGAAGTCAAGTTTATCAATAGTAGTAGGAAGTAAATGAGATTTGTCAGCTGAATTCATATACGTTAGTACACCTTTTATAGCACTACTGTGATAGTTATTTGGCTTTGAATTTTTGTTAATCCAACAAAGATGTTTACGCCATTTATTATCAACTTCTTTTTTAAATTCAGTAGGTAATACCTGTATGTTAAACCATTCTGGCCCTGTTAATATATTCCAATGTACATCTTTAGGCTTTTCAATTAATCCTTGTTCTATCCATTCTCTATGAAAGTCTGGCAAGTGCCATATGTTCATCATACTCACAGTAGGACCAATTTTAAAATGTGTTCCGGGTGTATGTTCAATCATTTCTTTTCTATTGTCAACAATAGTTTTCCAATTGGTTCCTTTACGTATGTACTCTCCGCGGTTGTAACTTCCATCTAGACTTGCTAGTACTTCTACATTTTCAAACTTGTTCCACAAGTCAAATACAGATTGTCCTTTGTATTTCAAATTAAGAAAGTTTGTATTGTACTCAACGTTGATTGTTTTACTGTAATTGTGTTCAACCCAATAGTTCATTATATCCCAATGTTCTGTTGTTATTAACGGTTCTCCTCCAGCCCAATAACATTCTTTAACATCATTCATTAATGGCCAAAGTTGTTCCATAAAATTCTTTTTATCACTGAGATTTAAAAACTTTTTAGGCACAACACTTTTAGGCACTTCTCCATATGCTTTTACAAAGTCATCATACCACATTGAACTAAACACAGGACTACAAGTCCTACACATCATATTACACAAATTACTAAAACGCAAATCAAAGTAAGCCATCTTGGGTGTGTTATGTCCACCATCTTCTTTGGTTTCTTCTATTTGATAAAAATAACTGGCCATATCATCATTTAGTTTTTTTCTTAACGAACTGCTCTCAGCATCATTCTCTATTTCATAGCATCTCTTACAAGAGTTACTTGGCTTCTCATTAAGCATATTAAGTCTTAATTCTTTTATTGTTTTACTGTTCCATAGTTCGTATATGCTATTTTCATTAGTATTGCCATAGTCTAAATCTTTTTCATGATCTTCGGGCTGTACTTGACAACAGGCAAACGTTCTTCCGTTAGGCCAACTGTGCATATGAGTCCATGGAGCCATACAAAAATATTTTGATTCTTTTAATAGAAAATCTTTAGAGTGTTTTGGCATAGCCTTCTAGATCCACCAGTTCCGGAAATACTTGTCTCCAGTCTTCATTTCTTAATTCATCTAACTGATTAGTATATCTAAGCCAACGTTTTAAGTCATATGATCTATCTTCAGCATATAAAAAATCAGTTAGTCCTTTATATTGAGTACTTTTTACACCAGTATTTTGTAACATCCACTGATCTGCTTTTACATATTTTTCAGCAAGTTTGTCTTTTAGTTCTGATGTTAAACAATCTATTCGCAGATATTCAGGAGTTAGCAATGGATTGATTAAACTGCCACCTTCTTTAATATATCCTCGCTTTGTCCAATCTATATGAAAATCCGGTACGTGAAAACTATTAAAAATATCCAAACACGTTGCTAGGAAAAACTCTGCTCTAGGACAAACTTCAAACATACGTTTTCTATTTTCCTCAACTTGTCCCCACGACTGTCCTTTACGTAGATACTCGCCACGTGGCCCAGCCGCATCTAGACTAGCACCAATATACACATATTCAAACTTGTCCCACTCTTTCATAATGTCAATGTCTTTAAATTTCATTATTGAAAAGTTGGTATTGTATTTTAGTTTAACATGAAACATTTTCTTCTCAACTAAACGTTTGATAATTCTATAATGCTCTTCCATGATTAAAGGTTCTCCGCCAGCAAAATATATCACTTCAACATCATCAATATACGGTTCTAGTGTGTTCCAAAACTTGTCTTCATTTTTATAAGGTCTAATTATTTTTGCTTCTTTTTGTGGTCCCCATATTTTTACTTGGTCTTCGTACCACGCAGATGACAATGATGGTCCACAAGTACGACATTTAAAATTACAAAGATTTGAAAACCTAAAATCCCAATAAGGTAAATTTTTTAACTCATGAGTTCCATCACTGTAAGTATCAAGTACTGTAGGCCAATGTTTATCTAAAAATTCTTTATTTGCTGTAATACGTGGACTGTTTAGTTTATGCTTTTCTAATGTATAACATCGTTTACAGTCTTTACTAGCTTTGCCATTTATCAAATCTGTACGAAGCTTTCTTTGTTTTGGTGCGTTCCATAATTCTTCTAAAGTATTTTCTTTTAAATTTCCAATTGGCGAATCTTCTTCAACCATACAACAACTTAATACACGACCATCAGGCCAAGTATGTATATGAGTCCATGGAATCATACAAAATGTCTTAGACTTTTTAGCCTGTTCTTTACTTAACTTACTCATTTTAATAGAAGTTTTTTCTCCACCCATCAACGTGTATTGATCTGGCCAATTGTGCATTGTGTTCTAATTTTTTTGTTATAGCTGGATCTTTGTAAATGTCAACCCAATCAATAGCACCAAACTTTAATAGTTTTTCTATTTGTGTTTTTAGTCCTTCATATCTTTCTTTGTAAGGTAATGAATCAAAAGATGTATCATATAGTTCTGTGAAACTTTCAAATCCTAAACTTTCTAACCATTTAATAAGTCCACGTGGACCGTGTGGTATAAAAATTTTATTATAAAATAAAGGTTTCCACGTTTTTTCAGTTACAAATAAACTTGTATCACTAACAATACTTTCTTGTACGATTTCAAAACCTGCATAATGATAATTTATAGGTAGTATATCTTGGTTGTTATCTTTATCAATATTAGCACCATCAAAGTCTAATAACATTTCTTCACCGCTAAACTTACTACCCACAAAATGTTTTTCTGGTAGTTTGCCATATCTATTAAGCCATGAGATATATCCTTCGTGTCCTTCATTGTCAATTAGATGACAAACAAGTTTTGCTCTGTGTGGTTTTGCCGCGGCATTTAAACATATAAATTTTTTATATTTCTGTTCATATTCTTTTGGCTTTGGAATAGATTTGTTTATATCATATTTTTGTGTACGTTCTAATAATGCAAGTGGCATTGAAAAACATTCAAATGGAGCAACTCTAGTTTCATGACCAGCATACCATTTTGTGATATTTTCTTTTAGATTAACATCGCCCATTATAAGTGTAGCACAATCATTGGGCCATCCTTCTAAAGCTTCTTGTAATCCATTCAAAAAAGGATCAGGTTGTAAGAAATGCACTTCACCTTCAAATATTCTTTTAATAATAATATGATGAGTATCTTTTAAATTGCCATTGGTTCTTACCCAGTGACCTATTGCTCTAATGTCATTGGATAAGTTTGAAGTTGCATCTAAATCAAATATTTTTAATTGTTTATTCATGGGATAGTTCCTTTAACATATTTACTCTATTTTGGTGTCTGCCTTTTTCAAACTCTGTTTCAAAAAATGCTTTTATTAAACGTTTGGCGTTGTTGAATGTAGTAAAGTCTGATCCCAAACACAACACATTCATATTGTTGTGCTTACAAGCCATTTGTACTTCTTTAACAGTTCTACAAGGTAATGCTCTAATATCTTTGAACCTGTTTGCCGCAATACTTACACCAAATCCTGATCCACATATTAAAATACCGTGTGTATAAATGCTGAATTCGTCTGCGAACTTTTTTACTTCGTTTGGATAATCACATCTTGCAGAAGTGTATGTTCCGGTATCTCTCATCACAGCAATAGGAAATGGTCCTTCTCTGTCGCTGTTAACAGGACATATCCATTCCATTAATTTTTCTTTTAATTCTAATCCTCTATGATCAGATGCCCAAACTAAATCTATTGTGTTATCCATTTGGCAAACTCTTCCATTGTTTTACGTTTGTTTAAATTTAAAAAGTGTTCTCTATTATGCAATAATATATCCCATTGTCTTACATAAGCATCGTGTAAATTTTGTTGTCCTACCTTGCACCACATCTGTATTGATTGCCATGCTGTATCTATTCTGTCTGCACTGGTATTTTTGCTATCATACGATTCATCAAACATAGTATCAAATGTTTTATATCCACAATCTTTCAAGTAACCTAATGTGTTTCTAGATCCTATAACCACAAACGGATGTAATTGTAATATTGGTTGATAAACTTTTTCAGTTATAAACAGAGGATCCATTGGAGCTGATTCGCAAACAGTTTCGTTGATAATTGAAAAATAACTGTTTGCATAATGTTCAACATTCATTCTTCTTTGATTTAAACTTTCGCCAATTGTTTCTGCTGTGTCATCTAATATTAATGGTGTTTTGTCATTTAAAAACTTTTTCATGTCGTTTACAATTTCATCGTAATTTTTGTCATTGGTAAACATATGAATTTCATTTCTATTAGCACCTGGAGTAAAATATCTATTTAAAAAACTTACATAGCCGTCATCAAGTAAGCCTTCTTTGTACAGTTTGCTAACTAGGTAAAGTCTATGCGATCTAGGATTTGCATTCCTGCAAACATATTTCATACTTCTTATATGTGAAAGGTCAACATCTTTTGGGTGAATTAATTCATGAGCTACGTTTATTTCTTTCATTCTACCTCTATTGAAATACATTCTATCAGTTTCTAAATGATAGTTTAATTCAAATATATTCATACCAAACACTTTCATTTCTGATGTTAAACGTTTGTTTTTTAAGTACGTTTGAAAGTTTTCTTTCATACGCATATCACCAAATACAAGATATACTTTCTCATGCGGTATTCCTTTGTCGCCCAATGTCCATAATATATCGTCCATAAACCTAGGCATAGACAAATTAAATCCTTCAGTTGGAAACCATATTAATATTTTATAATTGCTTTGTGTTTTTATTTTTTGCATCACATTATCATCAATATAATGAAAAACGTTTTCATAGAAAAAACTTAAATCAATCCAATCGGGTTGTATATGATACCAGTACGTTTGATCATCA
>Ga0181411_1000480_pt1 | contig 14549 bp, 14 predicted proteins | sample 34SPOviralmetaG_FD_130114 | JGI IMG/M metagenome (GOLD analysis project Ga0181411, IMG submission 130114) | Marine viral communities from the oligotrophic San Pedro Time Series (SPOT) site, San Pedro Channel, CA, USA - 34 SPOT_SRF_2012-07-09 | ecosystem: Environmental > Aquatic > Marine > Strait...
TACATTAACTTTCATAGCATAGTCATGTTCTTTTAAAAAATATATATTGCGTATTACTTGTTTTTTTAAATTTTGATGTGCTTCTACATGATAGCTTATTGTACATTGGTCATACTCTTTTAAAATACTGTGTGCCATTTTTTCACCAAATGCACCATTGGTTGTTAATCCTAGTTTTAGTTTAAATTTATCTTTGTATTCTTTTGTATACAGTTCACGTAACCATTGTCCAAATTCTATAAACTTAGGATTGACGGTTGGCTCACCTCCTGTAAAACTTACGTTTAATTGATCTTTGGTTTTGTATTTACAAAGCAGTTCACTATAATCAAATAAAAACTTACCAACACTTTGAAGTTCTTCTAAGCTAGCATGCGGACTATAATTATCATGTCTTTCAATACTACAATATGTGCAATCATAGTTACAACGTCTACCAGTATCCCAAGTGACTACTAGTGGGCCATCAATATGATCAAACAAGTTTACAGTTTTAAAGTCTTGTGATTGTACCTGGTTCATAGATCTTCTCTTATAAAAATATCTCTTTTGTTTTGTTTACATACTTGTTCACATCTAGGTATTCTAACATCACTGGTCCAACTGTTCTTAATATCAGTCCAAACTTTGCCATTTATTGCTTGGTCAACACTTACGTTACTAATATTAATATCATTCATATAATCTTGTTCTATTAATATATCTTCAAATCTATCTTTTACTTTATTACTTACAGGGTATTCCAACATCTTTGCATTCAAATGACAACAAGGAATAATATTACCCATATGATTAACAAATATTCTTTTTTGATTTCCGTACTTACAACTGATACTTGGATTTTCTTCTTGTTCCACTTTTTTATGCTTAACACCACCAGTGTCTTTTCTATGACTAATAATAGTTTTAAATTCTACAAAGCCTTCGTCTTTGGCTATTTGTTTTGCAGTCTCTAACTGATGTTCATTGTGTTCAAAACTAATAAACTGCCAGTTAGCTCTACCTCCTGCGGCAATAAATGCTCTATAATTTTGCTGTACTTTTTTGAAACTCGATCCTTCTCTGTAAACTTCGCTTAGTTCATCACTGCCATCAATTCCCCAAACTACTTTGTGACTACTGGGTAAAATTTTAGCTAGCTGTTCCCACCACTTGGTTGTTCTTAAACTACCGTTTGTTGCTATATTAATATGACAGTTCCAAGTAGCAAAATGTTCAATGATTTTAAAAAATTGTGGGTGACTACACGGTTCATCGACACTTCCACAAAAGTTAATTAATCTGATATTAGGAAACATAGATTTTTTAAACTTATCTTTGATTGTATCTAAGTCTAAGTATGTTTTATTAAGTATTTGTTCTGAATATTCAGATTGTACACGAAAACAACCTTTGCAACGAATATTACAAAAACTAGTAAGTTCGATATCAATCCATTCTAATGTATCAAGTGACCACATTAAAAATGTCCTTCATCTCCGGAAATGTTTCTGCAAAACTATTGGAACGCTGTTTGTCGCATAAGTCAAGAAACTCTTTCATTTGAGGCAAACGCACACTCCAGTCTTCACTTTCCATGAAACTTAACATACCGTCTAATCTTTTTATACCGTAAGGTGCTTGTCTCCATTTATCGTATTCTACTTTGTACTTGTGCCATTTTGGTATACTAAGTTCCCAATTTTCTTCTAACCAAGGATAAAATTCTTCATATTTTTTTCTGCATTCAGCTTTAAACCAGGCAGGTAGTACTTTAACATTAAGATGTGCTGGATGATATACAAAGTGATAGTTTATTAACCCGGCACCAAAAGGCCACATGTTTACTTTGTTAAAACGCTGTTCAAGTTTCCAACGTATAAAGTCTGGCAAGTAATATATATTAAGTGCTTGTACTGCACAGGCTATTGTTACTTCTACATTGTCACTGGTTTGTGTGTCTAATATATGAAATACTTCTTCCTGACGTTTCCATTCACTTGGATAGCGTATGTAATCATTCATTTCTTTTATACTGTCTACTGAATAATGGAAACGCACCAGTTTGAATTGTTTCCATAGATCAAATAAATCCTCTCGCCATTCAACTCCATTTGAGTTATAACGTAATTCCAAATCACCCGCAATGCCTTGTTTAATTGCTTCTTCAAGTATTTCATAATGTTCCTCAATAATTAAACTTTCGCCTCCAGCAAAATATATCTGTTTCATGTATGGCATTTGTGCATAGAATTGTTCCCAAAAGACAGGATTCTTTCTATGCCAATTGTAACTACTACCGTTGATACTGCCTTTGTCACGCCACATTGTATTCTCACGCAGAGTTTCATTTTGTATCTGCGGATGTATAGCTTTCCAATCTTTAATCCAACCCGAACTGTCATGCGGACTACACATTACACAAGCTAACTGACATTTTGTTCCAAATCTTAAATCAATATATGCTAGCTGTGGTGGTACTTCACCGTTTTGTTTTGTGTTGTCTATTAGACTAGCAAGGTCTACCCTCTCCATCCAATAGTCTGTTTCCCATTGTCTTTTACTTTTATGCCCTGCCGCTTCTTCTTTGTAGCATTTGATGCAACTTGGTGGTTTTTCACCATTTAACATTTGAGTCCTAACATTTCGCATATAATTACTATTCCATGCAGTCTCAAAATCAGTTACATTTAAATTATTTGGCTTGCCTTCATCATCTTTCAACACACCAACCATACCACCGTGTGTTTTATCATTTGTTGCTCCGACCGAACTTGCATTTGCCGTACAACATACACGCATACTACCGTCTGGTCTGGTGCTTAGATGCACCCAAGGTAGAATGCAAAATGTATCACTAGGAAGATTCATATATGTATTTATTTTTGTTATATACCACTATAAATAATAGTATGATTCATGACACTTATTGCTCCTATCCGTTTGACTCTATGGCAGTTAAAAGATGGCATAACGGACTTGCCCATAGAATAACCCCTTGTTGTAATATGAAAAACGGCAGGGCTGATGACAAGGATCCTATGCATGTAAAAGACCTAATAGATAATGGTGCAACCTTATTAGATGTATTTCACAGCAAACAGTTTGATGAACTCAGAGACAATTTATTAAATGGTGTTAAGCACGATGCTTGTGAATATTGTTGGAGGTTAGAAAGCAAAACTGGAAAAAGTCCAAGAACTGTAGAAATATCTAAACTAAAACAAGCAATAACTACACCCAAACTTGATAAGTTTGACACAATGTTAGATGAAAATTGTAACTTAAGATGTAGAATGTGTACTCCTGCTTGTAGCAATAGTCTAAGAAAAGATGTTACACTTATTAAACAATCCAATCTCACTATGCCAGAATATATGGCACCTGCTGTTGGTCCAAGAGAAAATAAAGATCCAACAGGAGTTATGAGTTTTAATGCACCAGACGATACTAATCAAAAACAGTTGGTTGAACTTTGCAATACTCATCTCAATGAACTAAAATTTACAGGAGGAGAACCAACTACCAGTGCAACATTTTGGAAGATAGTAGACAACATTGAACGTCCACAAGATATGATACTTAATATAACTACAAATGGAACAAAGTTCAATGACAAGTTTATAAATGCAATTAAAAAGTTTAAATCAAACAAAATTACTGTGAGCATCGACGGTACACACAAAACCTACGAGTATATACGATATCCATTCAATTGGCGCAAGCTAGAACAAAACGTAGAACGCTTGTGCAATAAAATGGAAGAGGGTAGATTGGATCTGATGTTTTGTAGTGTGCTTACAATATACAATGTATTGAATATAAGAAACTTAATTGATTGGATACATCAACACAATATAGATACTGTTCATCCTATACATTTTAACTGCATAGTAGATCCGCATCCTGCTGACAGTTGTTTAGATGTAAAATGGGCTAGTAAAGAACTGTTGGATATAGCACATAAAAATATACAAGTTGCACTAGAAGAATCTAGCAATCATACAGTTATGCACATAACAAGATTAAGAGACTACCTCAAATGGTGTTTGGAAGCTGAACATGATCCAGAATATCTCAATCAGCGTAGACAAAGACTGCTAATGGATACTACAACATTTGATAAAATACGCAACCAGAGCTACGAAAATATTCTTAATCCTCAAGTAGTAGATTTTATTAAGAGTATTTAATTTCATTTTGATAAGCACGATTTTTTGCACAGGTTCTAATACAACGACTTATGTGTAAATTGTGTTGAGGATCCCAACTATCTCTGAGAGCATGTTTGTAGTAGTCAGTTGACAATATCTGATCTATTGTGTGCATATTAAGATTGTTCCAGTCTTTTGGATATACGCTGTATTTTTCTTTTATTCCGTGTCTATTATGGAAATCACTGTCATACAAAAAACAACAGGGCCATAGTGTTGAATCTGCTCCTATGAATATTTCATTTCCATGATAAAACTTACAATCAATTGAATCGACAATTTGTTTAGTTTGTTCTTGACTTTTGTTTTTGTCTTGTATAAACTCGTCTAGTTTTTTTACTACTGCTACTTTACTATGTGATTTAGATCCAGTTGTAGTAATTAATTTTTGTTCAGTAACTATTTTGTTTTTTGTGTTATCTTTCTTTTTTATTTTAGCTACCCAATCATTGAGACTATTACGCATTCCTGTCCTGGTTGCAAATCTAAAACCCAATTGGTTTGCTAATTGTTTTGCTTCTTCAATTTCATGTTCGTTATGGTCAAACACAATAAAAATCCAATTGGCTTTCCCTCCAGCATCACTATATGCTTGCATATTACGTTTTATTACTTTATAACTTGTATTGACTCTATAGATATAATTAGACTCAGTTCCATCGACACAAAAATGAACTTTTAATTTATCTCCACCTAATCTCTTACTAGTTGCTCCTAGCTCACTCCACCAGTCAACATTATTACGACCACCATTAGTACTGTAAGCAACATAAGCATCATTGTCAACCAAATATTTTGTAATTTCCATGCATTGAGGATTTACAATTGGATCTCCTAAAACACCACAAAATTTAAATTGTATATCTTTTGGATTGGGGAACCAGGTTTGTATCTGTTCCAATGTTAAATTTGTTGGTTTAACTAATTCAATATGTTGTGTCCTAGGACAACCAGGACATGCCGCATTACAATCACTGCTTATCTCTAGTTCAACTTCAGTTATCATTGAAACTGTGCTCCAAACGGATCAAACTCCGTACCACACTTCATACTACATACCCCAAGTTTTCCTTCTTTAAGACTGGGCAATGTCCAGCTGTCTTCTATGTCTTTTAATAATCCACCAGACATAACTTTTTCTAAGCTATTTTCAATTACACTAATGCCTTGTTTACCACCTGCCCTATCAATATAGTCCCATATCTGTTCTACTCTATAGTCTGATTGCCACCACTTGTACATACGTCCTGCTGTCCAGCAACAAGGCAAAAGCAAACCTTCTGCTGTAATAAAAATATTTTTTTCTTCAGCTACTTTGCATTTAATACTACAACTGTTGTAATAGTTTTGCATACCGCCATAAGTTTTTTCGATTTCTTTTTGTTTTTGCAGTGCTAAGTTTTGATGCTCGTTTTGTTTAGGTTTTTCAATTAGTTGTGTATCAACACCTTTTCGATTCTTTGCCTGATGTTTTTCTTTGTGTATACTTTTAGCACTAAAAAATCTACCTGACTTTTTCTTTTGGAAACGTTCTACACCCCATGCTTCAGCTAATTGTTCTGCTTCCTCAACCTGATGTTCGTTATGTCCAAATATAATGTAGTCCCAACGAGCTCGGCCGCCTGCATCAATAAAAGCTCGCATGTTGCGTTCTACATTATCCCAATTAACGTTTTGTCTGTACAAATGATTTGTGTCACGTAAGCCATCAACACTAAAGATAACTGCACCCATGCGTCCGAATACACCAGCAAGTTCACGCCACCAGTCTGTACTTTTAGCACCAGCGTTTGTATTCATGCTCAGCCACATATTTGGATTGTGTTGTCTGAAGTAATCAAAAACTTCTAGTGTATCTTTTGCAACAATAGGATCACCTAAATTGCCACACATATACATGGTCTTTAATTGTTGAATAAATGCGGGTGTAAAGATTGATTGACAGTCTGCCAAGCTGAGTTCAGCATTTGTTATGTGTTTATTATCTTTGCCGCCATTTTCATTTCTATCACACATAGGACAAGCGGCTTGACACTTTTGCGTAATTTCCAAATGAACTGTTTTAATGTCATGGTATTTGTACATAATTAAACTTCTGTATTTTACTCATCAAATTAATTTGAGTCATATAATACTTTTCGCTAAAGTCAAACGCCCAACTTTCACCTGGTATTGTATCCATCCAACTATAACTGTCGGGATCTAACTGTTTTATTTCTTGGCTCTCAGTTAACACTATATTATGCAAAGTAACATCAGTATTCATAAAATAACCATCCTCTGCAATTTGCTTGCTATATGCAAAACTCTGTGCCCAACTGTAATTGACTGCATACAATATATCGCATAGTATATTTTTATTTACTAGTTTAAAATAGTTTGCATCTTTGAGTAAGTCTTCTATTGTAATAATCTTGCCAAGATTTTCCATTACAATCTCTGTGCCTTGTTCATTAATGTTGTATACTTTAACAAGGTGTGGATTAAGTTCACATAATGATTGATAATGTTTTAGCCAAGTCTTGGGATTTGCAATTACTAATGATCTAAATTGCTTAACAACACTGGATTGATTTAATTCAATTTTACTTTTAAGTGTTTCAATTATATTAATCTTCCGAATCCCCATTTGCGTTCTCTACAAAACCAACAGTCTCCGCAGTGTTCTTCAAATGTATACACGTTATCTTTTTCACAACTACGGGTCAATGGAAATAGTTCTTCTAATACACTCAATCTAACGTAGTGTTCAGCAACACCTTTTTTGTCAACATTTATTAAAGGTCTAAATGTATTGGATTTCTTTTCTATACCTTTACTCCTGTCAGTATCATTTGGACCAAAACTGCCAGGTAGTGCATGCGTACCATCATAAAGTTCAGGAGCGTCTTCAGCTGTTGGATTAGCAGTTAAACCAGAGAAATGCTTTTGCAAGCCTTGACTTGCATAAACATCATTGACAAGATCTGCTTGTTGATTGATATAGTTTTCAACTGTAGTACTATCAATTGTCCTATATTGGTGCGGTGCAAATTCAATGCCTGTTAGTGATTCTACTTTGCGTAATACTTTGTCTGCAAATATCTGTTGAAATGGTTTGGTACTTGCTACCGCAGTAATGGGATGAATGGTTATGTCAGGTCTTTCTTCAGTTACATACTTCGCAACCATGTAACAAACTATTGCACTGTCAGCACCTCCACTGATTTTCAATCCCAGGGTTTTCATATTCTCCGGGAGATCAATCTCCCAATTATCTTGTGAGTTTTCAAATAACATTTAATCCTCCATAATCAATTTGATTTCTTTACCTGGACTTATTTTGCTAGGTAAATCTCCATACGTATTTACATACCATTCTATTACTGCACTGTACCATAATTGACTATTATGATGTGCTTTCTTATTAAACATATGTATGTTATTATTTGTTGCTTGCATTGTAGCCAATGCCCTTGCTGATTCTTTTTGCAATTCACGCAATGATAGTTGTTCTATCATTTTTCACCTATTAACATAAACCTATTGTATAAGTGTGTATCTATCTCACCTTCATACAACACTTCTTTCATTGGGTACTTGGCTTTTGCTTCATTTATACCGCTTACACAATTTACATGCTGTTCGTTGCTAAAGTAATCATTTGTTTGCAAACATACCAACATACCATCAGGTAAATTATGGAACCAATCTTCATTCATGTGTTCACAACTTGTGTTAATTATAATGTCAGGTTTAACAGTAGTTACTATTTTTTGCTTGTTTGCATTTTCAATTTCAACATCAAACTCACCATTGGCATTGTATTGTACAACACCACAATCTTTTTCAACAGTTTTATAACGCCATTTATCATAGTACTGTTCATAGTTAAAGGCATCTGCAATTTCTATGCAATCAGGATCAAGCTCTAAATTGTAATACTGTCTTATTTTAAATTGTTCAAATAAATGTTTTGCTACTGTAGCATACCAGCCACCATAGTGTACAACTGTGCCCAGATAAAGATTTGGTATAATATTTTTCATTTCTTCTAATAGCCATAATTTACTTTTCATTTGACCTCTACTAAAGTGGTCATTGAGGTTAGCTCTATACTGCCAAGTTATAGCCCAACTGCTAATTTTTCTTATATAGTCACTATCAATACAGTGAGCCACATACTGTAGTGCTTTTCTGTGATTTATGTGTTCATAGCCTGTGTAGTGTGCAAGAATAATATTTAAAAATTCATCTGTTAGGTCTGTGTCGCCCCTATAAATTTCATCTCTGATTATTTCTTTTATATACCATATATTTCCATACATCACTGCACGTTTTAATACATGATATTTTTCCTTTTGTTTGTGGTCAATATATTCCAAGTACTCTTCTAGTCCATGCATCCAATGTAGATTTTTTCCTAACTCAGAATTAACCATATGAGTTCCATCCTCTGACATAGTAGCTTTAGAATCTTTAGTAATTCTTTCATGATATAGCTTATACTGTTCATCATCTGGAACATTTTTAAAATCTTTATAATCATTATTAGACTGCGTCATTGAATGTTTCCTTTAACCAATCAAAGTCATTTATTTTAGTAAGTACATGTGGTTTGTTTCTATATGCTGTGCCAAAGTCAGCACCTTGTTTTGCACCTAGTATACAATACTCACCATATGGTCTTTTAGCACCTCGCTCTTGCCAAACTTTTAATCTATATATATTATCTATACTATCACCATTTGGTATTATACTACTGGCTAACTTGGTACACTCTCTGAAAGCACTTTTCCAAGTTTCAAACTCGCTGGTGTTGAATGCTGTAATATTACTAATTTGAAATTTGGGAACAAATGTACAACCTATTGTAGTGGTCATATCTACATTCCAATCCTCTGCTTCTAATAGTTTCTTTCTAGGAAACAGTTTTGCTCCGCCATAGCCATATAATAAATCATTGATGGGATTTCTACTACGCCACACAAATACACAGTCTGTCTCTGGTACAGTTTCATATACAAACTTGTTTGATTCAGGTTTAAATCTAAAACTAAACTCTTCGTCCATAACTGCATCAGCATCAATTACATAAAAATGACTGGTCTCTGCTATTTCAGCCGCGGCTTTGTGTGCCGCAAAGATGCCTTCAACACCCTGTACACGCTTGGCATGAGGTGCAAACATCTTTAATATCTCAAAGTTATCATCAGCAAACGTTTCATGATAACTGATTTGTACAACATCTAACAAATTAGACTCCGTAATTATTTTATTATAGCAAACATTCAACTGTTTGTCAACTACTCGTATATAAAAGGATCTTTGTCTTTTAATTCTTTTATTTTTTGTTTACGCCACTTGTATAGTTTATACTTGCGCCAAGGTGATAATATAAAATTAATTAACCATCGCATAGTTGTTTCCTCACATAGTCTATAGTATATTTAAGTCCAGTTCGTCTGTCAACATCGGGTGCCCAACCCAGTTTAGTTATTGCATGATATATATCTGGGCAACGTTGGTGTGGATCATCTACTGCACTGTCTGTATGGATAATTTCACTGTCGCTGTCAGCTAGTTCTATTATTTCTTTTGCTAGTTGTAGTAGTGTTACTTCTTTTATATTACCAATATTAATTGGTCCTTTGTTATCACTGTTCATAAGAGCAATTAGTCCTTTCACAGTGTCAGTTACATAACAAAAACTTCTAGTTTGTTTGCCATCGCCGTGTACAGTAATTGGTTGATTTTGTATTGCTTGTATAATAAAGTTACTAACAGCTCTACCATCATTCAATGCCATGTGTGGACCAAATGTATTGAATATTCTAGCAATACAAGTATCTACACTGCTAATAGTACACATGGTTTCTGCTACACGCTTGCCTTCATCATAACAAGCACGTGGACCTAACGGATTTACATTACCCCAATATTTTTCATTTTGTGGATTTTCAAGTGGGTCGCCATATACTTCGCTGGTACTTGCTTGTAACATTCTTAAATTGTGTTGTTTACACAATTCAAGCATATTGCGTACACCATCAATATTTGTCATTAGTGTATTCCATGGATCTGTTTGATAGTGTACAGGACTAGCTGGACAAGCTAGATTATACACTTGTTTGAGTGGATCAAACATGCCCATGGGATTGTTCCATTGGTAAGGATCTCTGATATCATGCTCAACAAAGTAAAACCCATTTCTTCCTTTGAATTGTTCTATATTTGATTTCGAACCAGTATAAAAGTTATCAACTGCATATACAGTTTCACCTTGTGCTAGCAGTTGCCTACACAGTTCTGTGCCCAATAAGCCTGCGGCTCCTGTTACTAGTATTGTCATTGGTACCAAAGTCCTAACTGCTTTAAACTTGCTATCTTAGCACTATCACCCAAGTATTCTTTTGTATTATCCCAATCCTCATAAGCATACTTACCAGTTACATGAAATACTTTCCAGTCAGCATTAATATCAAAGTTATGTCCAGTGGGAAACTGTATAGGATCTAATAGTGTAATATAGTTGTTCGATAAATGTTTTAGGTGTGTGTTGGCAAATTTTTGGCAGGTACTGTCATAGCCGTTTGCATATAGATAATCTGTTTCACATATTGCAATATTTTCTGTTTTGCATCTCATACCAAACATACCTGTACCACAGTTGTATTCACTGTGTGCATCAATTGGATCACCTAACCATGCATATTGTTTTACACTTTGACACACCATATCAGTTTTTGTTTTAAATATTTCTCTTATGCCAACAGTAAAATCTCGTCTTGCTACACAATCAACATCAGTATAAAACCAATTTAATCCACACTGCATGATCTGTTGTCCTACAATAAATTTATACACAAACACATGGTGGTTGCCTTGTGGTATGTGTACTGTAGGCACACGGCTCTGCATAACATGATAACTCTGCAGATCCAATGCTACATATAATAAATTTATACCCAACTGTTTACAGTTTTCAACCCAGTTCATTGTCAATGGTAATACTGTTTCATCGCCCATGCACCAAAATACTGTGTCAGTTCCGTATGTTAGATTGCGACAATAGTCTTCAATTGACTTTGGCATTTGGATCTCCTTGATAAAATGCTTGCACACTGACTGTATCCGTAGCTTGTGCTTTTGCAAGTATTGGCCCTAATTGTTCTGGTATGCCATGTTGTTGGTCACTGTTCGATTGGTTCAGCATCAAACTAATTATGTGTTCATAGCTGTCCATAAATTCTGTATCACCTTTTTGAATATCTACAGGTTTTCCGTTGCGTATCCAATTGCGTACTATACTTTCTAAACTGTCAGTTTCAGATAACTTACCAATTATGTATCTATCATTACCTGGTCTGTCTAAGAACCCTGCTTCTCTGCACAAATAAACCAAACCATATGCATCTACTACCAAGTCTACTTGTGGAAAGCCTTTGGGTAGCATCTGTTCTTCTGTAATACAATGCATAGTGGGAGCATCAATGCCTCTGCTTAATGCGTTTAGTGCATAACCATAATCTATGTGCAAACGGTTTAAATGCTCACTGTTTCTACGTTTTTCAACCTCTGCGAATACTTGTTTTATTTTTGTTCTATCACCAAACGTATCCAGTTCATTGGGCGTTTGAAAGTTTTCTCTGAGTGTAATAAAATCAATTTGATCACCTGCTGTGCGATTTATTTCTTCTATTAGATCAATTACTTCTAAAAAGTCTTGTTCTAATCCTGGTAAAATAATATAATTAAATCCAAACCTTAGTTTTTTATTGTGTTTTTTCTTATAGCGTAAGAAGTCAATTGCATTTTGTTTAACACGTTCAAATCCTTTTTTATGTTTGGTTATTTGTTCATATACCTGTTGATTGCTTCCATATAAACTTATACGCAATACTTCAAGTTTAAACAAGTCTTGATTAGCTTCAACAAACTTTTCAGTAAGCATAAATCCATTTGTATACAGACTAAACTTAAAGCCTCTGTCATAACCTGCACTAATCAATTTCATCAAGTCAGGATTAGTAAGTGTTTCCAATCCTCCACTCAAATAAAACCTATAGGGATCATCGTTGGGGGCTGTTTTTATCAGATTTACAATGTCAGGTGTTGTAGCTTTTAGTTCAGTCTTTTTGTAAGCGGCATTTGTATCCATGTTGCGACCACAAAAACTACACCAAAACATACAGCTTTGTCCAATGTGTAGTCCTACCCTGTGCGGATAACTGTATTCATTATTGAGCACATTACGGATTGTACCACTCTGACTCAGAGGTATAATAGTGTTGTGCCAGTACTGTTGATTGCGTATGTCATCTGTAATACAAGTTTGAATAAACTCTGTGTTTTTTATAACTTGATTCAATTGAATTAATCTTTTTCGATTGACATTTAATTGTTGTTGTATATATTGTTGTGTAACAAATGGATCGGCACTGTAACATTTTATAATTGTGTATATTTGTTCTACAGCAATCATCAATTGAGGATCATATCTACTCACAGCAAGTCCACAATCAATAATTGATTTGCTGGTGTATAACGCTACTATTTCTTTAGCAGTAAATGTATCATTGAATCTAACTATGTCGTGGTGTTGTGGTATTAGTTGTCGACAGCCTTTTTCAATAAATCGTGTAATCCAGATGGTGTTCTCTGCACTGTTTACTGTATCGCCTCGGTAAAATGCTTCCAATTGTCTATCTAAACTTTTACCATCATCAGTACTGAAATCATATTCAACACCATCTACAGTTATAGTTCTGGTATTTTCTACATCACGCTTTAGTGTAACATCAACGCTTGCATCACCAAACTGCATTGTATATTCAATACCAGTTTCATTGTGTATAATTGTTTTTAATACTGCCGTTTCGCTCTTGACAATCTTGCGTAATACTGTTAGTACATGAGGTGTAATATCTTCAAATACACTAATTGTAGGATCGCTTACATATTGTTCGCCATGCCGTTGAGTATTATTTTTACTATTCCATACTATTTCAATCTTTTTAGGATTTTCTACTTGACTTGCGATATCATTTATTGTATTACTATATTCTAATTCCAAGCCAACAATTAAATTTAGGTTAAGTTGTTTGGCAAGTTTCACTAGCTTGTTGTGTTCTAGTACAGTTCTTACTATTGGCTTTTCTACTAGAACATGTTTATCCAACGACAAACAGTGTACTACACTTGTAAAATGATCGTCAGGTTGATTGGCTATCCAACAGTAACCGCTACGCAAATCTTCTAACTTAGTCACTGTGGGTAAGTCAGGATTGCGACTGTAGATTTGTGTTTGTATTCTATTGTTTTTGGCAACACGTTGAATTATTTTAGCCCAACGACCGCCTCCTACTATACCGAGGGTGTGCAAACTTCTACTCCGTATTGTTCGCTCCAACGCTCGGCGTCAGCTAAACTATTAACCAATGGCTCACCTTTGATGTTTAAACTTGTATTCAATAGCATGGGACAACCTGTTAGTTCATACCAACGTTCTAGCAGTTTTCTGAATCCTGTATTATTGTCTTTAGATACTGTCTGAACTCTGCTTGTGTCATCGTAGTGGATGATTGCTGGAAACGAAGCAGGGTCTTTACACGTTGCTGTGTATTGCATGTACGGACCTGTGAAGCCGTCGAAATAATCTGACGCATGTTCTTCAAGGATTGCTGGCGCAAATGGTCTGAATGACTCTCTGTGTTTAATACTGTTAACAAGCGACTTGACATCATCTCCGCGGGGATCAGCAAGAATACTACGGTTGCCGAGAGCCCGAGGACCAAACTCAGCCCTACCTGCCGCAACGGCAGTAATTTTGTTGGTTTGTAGTTCATGTATAACTTTTTCAACTGGATATTCTCCTTGTATATTGTGTCCCAAATATGGTCCGGGCCACTCTATGTGTTCGCTTTTGTGAGCAAGCACACAACCAATTGCACTGCCAGCATCACCTGGATTGGGCATGATCCATACGTTATCAAAATGTGTATGTGCAATTGGATTTGCAACACAGTTCAATACACAACCTCCGGTAAGTACCAGATTCTTTTTACGACCATTGGTCAAGTATGCTGTGTGTCTTATTAGTCCTAGAAATATTTCTTCGTATATACGCTGAGTCGCCGCGGCTATATCAGCATAATTTTGTACACTGTTTAGTAAAGGTTGCCAATTCATACAACCTCTGTGACAGTTGCGTAAAAATACAGTTTTACCGTCTTGCATTGTGGGCATCTTTAATATAAAATCATTTTTAATTAGATCATAATATGTGTTGGGATCACCTACAGCCGCCATACCCATTAATATATATTCATGTTCTTGTGGCTTTAAGCCTATACGCTGTGTCATACCACTGTACCA
>Ga0181411_1000485_pt1 | contig 14459 bp, 17 predicted proteins | sample 34SPOviralmetaG_FD_130114 | JGI IMG/M metagenome (GOLD analysis project Ga0181411, IMG submission 130114) | Marine viral communities from the oligotrophic San Pedro Time Series (SPOT) site, San Pedro Channel, CA, USA - 34 SPOT_SRF_2012-07-09 | ecosystem: Environmental > Aquatic > Marine > Strait...
GATGGTGTACAAATAGATTCAGGACTCACATCTCCACATTTTGTTACTGATAAGGACAAGCAGATAGCTGAGCTTGATAACCCATTAGTATTAATAGTATCTTCAGAAATACCAAACATAAGAAAAATACAAACAGTATTAGAACATGTTATAAAAACTAAACGACCATTATTAATAGTGGCTCCAGTTGACCAACAAGTTAAAGCTGCACTTCTTATGAACAAGGTAAAAGGTAATATAAAGGTAAATATAATCGACTTACCAGGCTTTGGGCCTACTAAAGAAGATACTGTAGCAGACCTTGCTTTTCTTGTTGGTGCAAAGGTAATCAACGAACAACTAGGTGATGATTTAGATCTTATAGATATAGATTGTTTAGGTCAAGCTTACACAGCTATAACTAATGATAAAAACACAGTGCTAACTATAGAAACTCCAGAAGATGAGATGGAAGAAAGAATAGCTAGTATTAACAAAACTATAGATAAATGGGAGAAAAACCCGTTTATACAAAAGAAACACAGGCAAAGGCTTGCTATGTTGTCAGGATCAGTAGGTATGGTAAAAGTAGGTGCTGATTCTAAAGTTGAGCTTAAAGAAAAGAAAGATAGAATAGAAGATGCTATTTACGCTACCAAAGCAGCACTTAAAGAAGGTATTGTACCTGGTGGTGGTATTGCACTACTAAATGCATCTCAAAAAATTTCAACCGACTGCGTCGGTGAAGAGATACTACTGAAATCTATAACAGCACCTTTTCATACTATACTATCAAACGCTGGTCTAGAGCAAGTAGCACCAAGAGAAGAAAAAGGATTAGGTGTAGATGTTGTAACTGGTGAATCAGTTGACATGATTAAGTCTGGTATTATAGATCCTGTACTTGTAACTAAGTCAGCACTTAAAAATGCAGTAAGTGTAGTATCAACGATTATATCTGCAGATTGTGTAATTTCAAACATGAGACATAATGAAAGCAATCAATAGATATATAATAGTAGATAAAATAAAGACAGAGCCTAAAAAGGTTGCTGGTCTTATAATGACGGATGATACTGATGTAGATAACCGTTACATAAAAGCAAAAATAATATCGTGTGGTAATTTAGTTGAAGGTTTAAAAGATGGTGACACGATATATTACGATAAACATGCTGGACACGACATATCATGGAAAGATACTCTTTATAGAGTTATTCGTGATGGTGACGTTGTTCTAGTGGATTAAGCCCAAACCAAAACCCACAAACCATAAACAAACAAAAACAAAAACAAATTAATAATTAAAAAACAAAAAAAATGAAAATTGACAAATTTTTGTATTTTAGACAAGTTACAGACGAGGCTAATGATGGCTTACAGTCTGCAAACGCGTCTAATGAAAATCCTGCGTCTTTGTTAGTACCTGCGTCTAGCTTGTGCGCTATGCATCCAACAGGAGACACAACTCTTAGTTTATATTTTAAACCTGTAAGAGCTATTTATGGTGCTGCTGAAACAATTCGTGATAGAGTTGATTTAACAGTAACTGAAGGTGATATATTTGAAGTTATGACTACTATCACGGCGGCTATTAACGCTGGTCCTCATAGTGATGGTTTTATTACTATTGCTGATGATGCTACTACAACTGATTCTGCTACAGCTGCTTTAGCTGATTTAGGTCAGTCTGCAGTATATATACATCCTAGTATTTCGGCTTGTGCTGCTATCGTTGTACAAAGTGGTAGTGCTGCTGGTTACGGCGTACATGAGTACTTTGAAGTAGTATCTCCAATGGCTGCTGACGATAATGATGTAGCTGCTTCTTTATCAGTTAAACTTCCAGCTCAAGCTATTATTACAGACGCTGCTTTAGTAGCTGTAGAATTAGCTGGTACTAATCACGGTGCACTAGCTTTAGAAGTACATAATGCTGCTGTAGCTGATGACGCTGCTTCAGGTGGTACTGAAATTGTAGGTGAAGATGTTGCCGGTAACGTATCTGTTCCAGACAACGATCTAGATCTAGACGCAGCTGCTGGAGTACTTGGTAGCGTAATCACTATGGGTACTTTAGCAAATGTTCAAAGAGGTACGGATGAAACATTCTTACACGTAACAGCTAAAGAAGATTTAAGTTCTATGACAGGTACTCCAAAAGTTGGTGTGTATGTTAAGTACATAGGTGGAGCACCTATTCTTCTGTAATATTAAATAAATTATAAACTTTAAAAAAACAAAACAATGAGAAAATATTTATATATTAGAGATGTGACTGATGAAATTAACGATGATGATATTTCTGCTTCAATAGCAATACCAGTAGATGCTATCACGGGTGTAGTTCCAACAGCTATTACAACTCTAGATCTTTATTTTAAAAATGATGGTGCTGTTGCAACACAAAAGGCATCGCTAACCTGTACAAGAGGTAAACTACAAGAGGTTTGTGCATCTATTGCATCAATTGCAAATGCTCATCCTCATAACCCTGGACTTACTGTATTAGCAGACGCTGTTGTAACGACTAACGGTGCTACCAGTATACAAGGTAATGATGTTACAGTTACATCTACGTTCCCAACAGATGTTACAGCTGTAGCTATTGCACAAGGTTAATATTGAGGTTAACCGCGCAAGATCTGCGTGACATGAATATCCTTAAGTATTACAGGCTCACTAGAAAGTGGGTCTGTAAAACTTACGGGTTAAAAGATGCAGACTTAGAATTATTAATTTATTTAGATTGTAAAAGAAGATTTACACGAAACGATTTTATCAACGGAGTTTATACATACTCATGGGATAAAGCAAGATGGGAGAGATTAAAAAGAGAAGGTTGGATAGAAACTTGGAGACATAGAAATAGAACGACTATTATGTACTCAGTGTTTAAAACCTCGTGGAAATGCTCTCAAATGATAAGTAGAATTTACAGAATACTTTTAGGCGAAGAAGATATTCCTACGTCAGAAAGAAGTGTATTTTATAATAATAAATCATATACAGATAAAGTTTACAATAAAGCTATAGATGATATGATAAAAGATAAAGATAGATAATGGGATTTAAACTAGGTAAAGAAAGAGGAAATTACGCTGTTGGTGGTGAAATCAAAACAAAAATGCGTTTTGGTAAGCAAGCAGGTGAGTATGGTTCTGTACCTGGTACACCTGTTATAAGAGTACCATTAGATGAAGAAGTTCTTGGCGAAGCTAATATGGATGGTACTATATATATAAACAAAAACATAATACCTGGTAGCCAAGAAGATCGACAGGTAATAAATCATGAAATGAGACATGCTACAGACATGAAGTTAGGTAAATTGGCTTATGATGATAATAGTATAACTTATAATGGCGACGTTTTTCCTAGAGAAACTATTAATGGTAAAGATATGATTAAAGTTGATGGCATGTGGAAAGAAGCCGGAGACACTGGTTTTCCATGGGAAGATGATGCTAATAACGGAACAAGATAATATGTGGAGCTTATTTAAAGATAAAAACGAAATAAACGAAAAAAACGTAGTTGGGTTTGCATCATTTGTTGTTATGGTATTATTTGCCATAGCAGATCTTGCAACTAGTTTTATATTCGTAGATGGGGAGCTAGTAATTAACGAAGTAATATATAATTCATTTGTGTGGGTAACACTTGGATGTTTTGGTATTAGTTCGTTTGAAAAAGTAAAAAGTAAATAATATGTTAGGTAAACTATTTTCTGGTGGAGCTGCTGATTTAGTTAAGAGCGTAGGTGGAGTTATAGACAATTTACATACATCTAAAGAAGAAAAACTTGCCGCAGAGCTTAAAATCAAGCAACTTATAAGTAATTATGAAACAGAGATGGAGAAGAATATTACATCTCGTTGGGAAGCGGATTTAAAATCAGATTCATGGCTTAGTAAAAATGTTAGACCTATGGTATTGATTTTCTTAATAGTATGCACCATGCTGTTAATTTTTATAGATGCAGGTGCAATAAAATTTAACGTAAAAGATTCTTATATAGATCTTTTACAATTAGTATTAATAACCGTGATCGGCGCTTATTTTGGCGGTAGATCATTTGAAAAAGTAAAAAAATAAAATTATGGGAATAAATTCACAAGAAGTAGCTTATGGTTTTGGACAAATGGGTAGTGGGCATTTAAAAGCTGTAGCTACTGATTTTTTCGCACCTAAAGGAAAAGTTATTGTTGCAATAACAATGCTAGAAAACATGTTGTTTGACAAATTGCTAGCTGACACTACATATTCAACAGGTAGCGCATCAGTAGACAACGGCCCAGCAGACACCGCGTATTTTGGAACTGGAACTCAAGTTGCTGCTAATGGTGGTGATGGTTTAGCTGGTGGTTTTAACCAAGCGTTAAGTGTTGCTGTTGGAACTGCTGTTAGTTTTCCAGCAGGATTAACTATATATGGTAGATGGACAAACATATCTTTACAAGGATCTGATTATACCCACGGTATAATTGTTTATTACGGAGAATAGTGTTAGGCTTAGGAAATAGTATATCGCACGTTGGTGTTACTCAAGAATTACCATTCGCGCCTACAAGTATAGATAATATAGTTTTTTGGTTTGACTCCGAGCAAAATGTTACCTCAGATAGAGGGGCCGTTACGGTTTGGCAAGCTGCTCATTTTTCAGGAGGTGATTTGTTTGCAATACCATCTGTTAGCGGCCAAACTGCTTTAATTGCAGGAACTCCAGCAGGTGTAAATGGCGTAGGAACTGGTGGTTCTAACGCCTTTGAACTTAAAGATGCTGCTTCTTCAGGGTCTGATGTAGAATTAACATTAGACACTAGTGACGGCGGTTGGACTATAATGGGTATATACACGGCTACAGACTGGAATGGTGCTCAACAAGCTTTGTTTGGTGATCCAGACGATAGTGCTAACTTTTTTAGACATGATGCTGCTGATACGTTTACAGTTAAAGCTTCTAACCAAGCAAGAACTTTTGATCTTGATAGCGCTTTAACCGATGATGACTTTGTATCTGTAATGTTAACTTGTGATGCTTCTGGTAATTTGGTATTATTTATAAACAACACGGCGCAAGCTGATACTGAAACAAGCGCTGGAAACGACTTAGTAATAGAACAATTTGGAAGAAGAGCAAATTCAGACACCCTTACAGGTAAGTTAAAACAACTTGCTGTTTGGGATAGACAGTTAACAAGCGATGAAAGAGGCTTAATAAACACTTGGTCACAAGATTATATATCGTAAAATATAAATATTAAAATTAACTTAAATTAAATAAAATGGGAGCAAAAGGAACAAACGCAAAAATTAAAGAACTAAGGGGTATAAAACCTGAAAAAATTACAGCAGAGCAGTTAGAAAAAGTTCAAAATACAGTAAATAGCATTAATAGAGCTCAATTAGAAATAGGTTCTATAGAAGTTAAAAAACACGAGCTTATGCATGGTATTGCTGGGCATAGAGACGAGTTAACATTACTACAAGCGGAATTTGAAAAACAATATGGCACTTTTGATGTTGATATTCAATCAGGAACTATAAATTACAAAAAAGAAAATGGCCAAGCTGATTCGTAAAATATCTGTAGGTAAAGATTATAAAAATGACGCTATGCACTATGCTGTAGGGCAAGAAGTATATGGTGGTCATACTATTTGTGATATACTAGAGGAAGATGAAAAGTATTCTATATATATTAAAAAAAACAAAGATGTTTTGCCTTGGAAAGACTTTAATAAAAACATGGCTGTATCTGTAGAGTATAATCTAGAATACTAATGAAAAGTGTTTACAACTTTGTTGTAACGCCAAAAGGAGAAAGATATAACAATAGTAAAAAAATAGATGGTGTAGATTTAATATTAAACACCGAAATATTTAACCATCAATTTGTAAATAGAACAGCTATAGTTAAATCAATACCTATAATTGGTAATACAAACATACAGCCAGAAGACGAGGTCATAGTACATCATAATGTTTTTAGAAGATGGCATAATGTAAAAGGTATTGAAAAAAATAGCAAAGCTTATTTTAACGAAAATACTTATTTTATAAACCACGATCAAATATTTTTATACAAAAGAAAAGATAAGTGGATAGCTCCAAAAGGTTATTGTTTTGTAAAACCTTTAAAAGCAATAGATCAATTTAATATTGAATCTGAAAAACCATTACAAGGTATTGTTAAATATTCAGACGGTACAGTAGAGGTTAATGACTTAGTTGGTTTTAGACCAAGTAGTCAATATGAGTTTATCGTTGACGGCGAAAGACTATATAGAGTTTTATCTAATTTTATTACAATTAAATATGAATATCAAGGAAACGAAGAAGAATATAATCCAAGCTGGGCATAAAGCAGTTGAAGAGCTGATTAAAGTAGCTAAGGAGGCGATCGTTGATTCAGACGATGATATATCAGCAGATAGGCTTAAAAATGCGGCAGCTACTAAAAAATTAGCTATATTTGACGCATTTGAAATACTTAACAGAATCCAAGAAGAAGAAAACTTGCTTGAGGGTAAAACACCTAAAGATACAAAGGAAAAAACTTTTAGAGGATTTGCAGAAGGTAGATCTAAGTAATGTACGAGCAAAGTTTAGTTAAAACAATAGAACCTATTAAAAAGACAACTATTAGTCGTCTTAATAAATCTAAAAAATGGAAATATGGATATGATAAAGAACTCGATCTTATTATTATTGCAAAAACTGGAAAAATTGGCGAAGTGGTTGAAATTCAAAACTTGCGAGTTGCTTTACCCTTGCAGCCAAAAAACGTGCACGTGCACCCCAAAAACAAATGGGTAAAATTTGAGCAACCTAAAGAATTACAACGTTTAAAAAATATATTTGATTGGAGAGAATATCCTGAAGATCAAAAAGAACAGTGGTTTGATTATATAGACGAGGAGTTTAAAAGAAGAGAAGAAGGTTTTTGGTTTACTAATAATGGTAAAGCAACTTGGATACCTGGAACTCATTATATGTATTTACAATGGAGTAAAATAGATGTAGGCGCTCCTGATTTTAGAGAAGCAAATAGATTATTTTTTATATTTTGGGAAGCTTGTAAAGCAGATAAAAGATGTTACGGTATGTGCTACTTAAAGAACAGAAGATCAGGGTTTTCTTTTATGTCATCCGCCGAAACAGTTAACTTAGCCACTCTTGCAAGTGATAGTAGATATGGTATACTATCTAAATCAGGTGCTGATGCTAAAAAAATGTTTACAGATAAAGTTGTTCCTATCTCAATTAACTATCCGTTTTTTTTTAAACCAGTACAAGATGGTATGGACCGTCCAAAGTCAGAACTTGCTTATCGTGTACCTGCTAGCAAGTTTACAAGAAAAAAGATTACGGCTAATGAAAAGCTAGAAGATATACAAGGTTTAGATACTACTATTGATTGGAAAAATACAGGTGATAATAGTTATGACGGTGAAAAACTAAACTTATTAGTACATGATGAAAGTGGTAAATGGGAAAGGCCTGATAATATATTAAACAACTGGAGAGTTACAAAAACATGTTTAAGATTAGGTAGTAGAATAGTTGGTAAGTGTATGATGGGTTCAACATCAAATGCTTTAGATAAAGGAGGCGATAACTTTAAAAAATTATACAATGCATCAGATGTCACTAAGAGAAATAGAAATGGTCAAACAAAGTCTGGTTTATACTCTTTGTTCATCCCAATGGAATGGAACTACGAAGGATTTATTGACGAGTACGGAATTCCAGTTTTCACTACTCCTGACCGCGATGTCTACGCCCCAGATAGTGAACTAATAGATGTAGGTGTAATAGATAACTGGCAAAACGAAGTTGATGGTTTAAAAGAAGATCAAGATGCTTTAAATGAATTTTACCGACAGTTTCCAAGAACTACTGAGCACGCTTTTAGAGATGAAACTAAAAACAGTATATTTAATCTTGTTAAAATATACGAACAGATAGATTACAACGAAGAGATGTCTAGAACGCTAGGAGTTACTCAAGGTAATTTTCAATGGGTAAACGGAGTTAAAGATAGTCAAGTTATTTTTTATCCAGATCAAAAAGGTAGATTTAAAGTTAGCTGGGTTCCACCTCAGCAATTACAAAATAGAGTGGTTCTTAAAAATGGTATAAAATATCCTGGTAATGAACACATGGGAGCATTTGGTTGTGACTCGTATGATATATCAGGGACCGTAGATGGAGAAGGATCAAAAGGAGCATTACACGGCTTAACCAGGTTTAGTATGGAGGACGCTCCTGCGAATAGCTTTTTTTTAGAATACTTATCAAGACCACCTACGGCAGAAATATTTTTTGAAGATGTATTAATGGCATTAGTATTTTATGGTATGCCAATACTAGCAGAGAACAATAAGCCTAGATTGTTATATTATTTAAGGCGTAGAGGTTATAGAGGTTTTAGCATGAACAGACCTGATAAAATATGGAACAAGTTATCTGTAGCAGAAAAAGAAGTAGGTGGAATACCAAATTCTAGCGAAGATATAAAACAAGCTCACGCCGCTGCAATAGAAATGTATATACAAGATCACGTAGGTATAAAGCAAGATGGAACTCATGGTGATTTATACTTTAATGATTTGTTAAACGATTGGAGTAAGTTTGATATAAACAAAAGAACAAAGTTTGACGCATCTATAAGTTCTGGTTTAGCTATAATGGCAAACAATAGACACTTGTATGCCCCAAACTCAAGGGTTGAAAAACCAAAACTAAATATAAACGTTTCTAAGTATAGTAATACTGGAAATAATTCACAAATAATCAAATAATAAATATGGCATATTCTGGTAGTAGTTATTTTCCAAGCCAAACTGTAAGTGATGCTGAAAAGCTAAGTTATGATTATGGTTTAAAAGTAGGTAAAGCTATAAAGCAAGAGTGGTTTAATGAAGATAGAAACCATAATAGATACAGATCAAATCACAGTGATTTTCATAATTTAAGATTGTACGCTAGAGGTGAGCAATCTATACAAAAATATAAGGATGAGTTATCTATAAATGGTGATTTGTCCTATTTAAATTTAGACTGGAAGCCAGTTCCAATTATTTCTAAATTTGTAGATATAGTTGTTAATGGTATAGCCGAAAGAACATACGATATAAAAGCTTTTTCCCAAGATCCTTTTGGTATGGCGAAAAGAACAGAGTACATGAATTCTATGTTAGCCGACATGAGAACAAAAGAGCTTAATGAATTTTCAAAACAAAATTTTGGAATAAATTTAGCTGAAAACGACGAAGATACTTTACCTGAAACAAAAGAAGAGTTAGAACTTCACATGCAGTTAACATATAAACAAGCTGTTGAAATTGCAGAAGAACAAGCGTTAAGCGTGTTGATGGAAGGTAGTAATTATGAGTTAATAAAGAAAAGATTTTATTACGATCTTACAGTTTTAGGTATAGGTGCTGTAAAAACTTCTTTTAATACTTCTGAAGGAGTTGTTGTAGATTATGTTGATCCAGCTAATTTGGTTTACTCTTATACTGAGTCACCTTATTTTGAAGATATATACTACGTAGGCGAAGTTAAAACTATTCCAGTTAATGAATTAGCAAAAGAGTTTCCTCATTTAAAAGAAAGCGATCTAGAAGATATAATGAAAAACAAATCATATAATAGATCAAACTACAACGCTAGGCATAGCGAAGACAAAGAAGATAATAACACTATTCAAGTTTTATATTTTAATTATAAAACTTATATGAATGAAGTTTATAAAGTAAAAGAAACTGGAACTGGTGCTGAAAAAATTATACCTAAAGATGATTCATTTAATCCGCCTGAAGATATGGAAGGCGGTTTTAGTAGGATGTTAAGATCTATAGAGACACTTTATGATGGGGCTATGATACTTGGCACAGACAAACTACTTAAGTGGGAAATGTCTAAAAATATGATGCGTCCTAAAAGTGACTTTACTAAAGTTAAGATGAACTATTCTATTGTAGCACCTAGGATGTATAATGGTAAAATTGATTCATTAGTAAAACGTATAACAGGTTTCGCTGATATGATACAACTTACACATTTAAAGTTGCAACAAGTAATGTCACGTATGGTTCCAGATGGTGTTTATTTAGACGCTGATGGTTTAGCTGAAGTTGATTTAGGTAATGGTACCAACTACAACCCACAAGAAGCTTTAAACATGTTTTTTCAAACTGGTTCTGTTATAGGTAGATCATTTACTCAAGACGGAGATATGAATCCAGGTAAAGTGCCTATTCAAGAAATAACTTCTGGATCTGGTGGTAATAAAATGCAAGCTCTTATTGGTAATTACAATTATTATTTACAAATGATAAGAGATACAACTGGTCTTAACGAAGCTAGAGATGGTAGTATGCCAGACAAAAATGCTTTAGTAGGAGTTCAAAAGTTAGCTGCTGCAAATTCAAACACAGCTACTAGACACATACTTCAATCTGGATTATTTTTAACAGCAGAAGTTGCTGAGTGTTTGTCACTTAGAATATCAGATATTATTGAGTACTCACCAACAAAAGATGCTTTTATACAAGCTATAGGTGTTCACAATGTAGCAACGCTTAAAGAAATGTCTGATTTACATCTTTATGATTTTGGTATATTTATAAATTTAACGCCAGATGAAGAAGAAAAAGCTATATTAGAAAATAATATTCAAGTGGCTTTACAACAAAAAACTATAGAGCTTGAAGATGCTATTGACTTAAGAGATATAAAAAACATTAAACTAGCAAATCAACTTCTTAAAATACGAAGAAAAAAGAAAGGCGAAAAAGATCAAGCAATACAACAACAAAATATACAAGCACAAGCACAGGCAAATGCTCAGGCTGCTCAAGCTGCTGCTCAGGTAGACACGCAAAAAGAGCAAATATTAAACCAAGGTAAAGCTCAGTTTGAACAGATGAAAGCTCAAATTGATTCACAAAAAATGCAACAAGAAGTAATGCATAAAAAAGAATTGATGGCTTTAGAATTTCAATACAGCATGCAGCTTAAAGGTGTTGAAGTAGATGGTATGAAAAGTAGAGAAAAAGAAAAAGAAGATAGAAAAGACGAAAGAACAAAGATACAAGCTACACAGCAATCAGAAATGATTGACCAAAGAAATAGTGGAAAACCACCTAAAAACTTTGAGTCCGCAGGTAATGATATACTAGGTGGAGGATTTGATTTAGGTTCGTTTGACCCTAGTTAGAATTATTAATTATTATTATATTATATTATGGAAGAAAAATTAGAAGAAGTAGTTGAAGAAACTACCCAGAACCAACAGGATCCAGGTGATGAAAACATGGTTAAAGTTGATGAAAGTAAATTTGAATCTGCTGGCGACGACAGTGTTATAAAAGTAGATCTAAGTAAACCACCAACACCAGAAAAAAATGAAACTAAAGAAGATAACGCTGACGACAGCGGAGTGGTTGCAGAGCCTAAAGATGCCGATGCCACAGAAAAACAAAAAGAAGTACAGCCGGAAGCTGAAACACAAGAAACTCCAGTATTAGAAGAAATTACTGAAGATTCTACTGAAGAAGAAGTTGCTGAAGCAGAAGAGCAAATAGAAGAAGCCGTAGCAGAAGCAGAAGCAATTGGAAAGCCAATACCAGAAAATATTCAAAAGTTAATGGACTTTATGGAAGAAACTGGTGGTGATTTAAGTGACTATGTAAAGCTTAACCAAGATTATTCAAAACTAGATGATCAAAATCTATTGTATGAATATTACAAGCAAACAAAACCTCACTTAAACAATGAAGAAATTAACTTCCTTATGGAAGATCAATTCTCTTACGACGAAGAAGTTGACGAAGAAAGAGATATAAGAAGAAAAAAATTAGCGTTAAAAGAGCAAGTTGCCAACGCTAAAAGCCACTTGGACGGGCAAAAGTCCAAATACTATGAAGATATCAAAGCTGGATCAAAACTCACAACAGAGCAACAAAAAGCTGTAGATTTCTTTAATAGATACAACAAAGAGTCAGAAGCAACTCAAAAAACAGTTAAAACAAACTCTGATATTTTCACGCAGAAAACAAATAATGTTTTTAACGACAAGTTCAAAGGTTTTGAATATAACGTCGGTGATAAAAAATACAGGTTTAATGTAAACAATGCTGAAGAGGTTAAAAATACTCAAAGCGACATAAGCAATTTTACCAAAAAGTTTTTGGATAAAAAAAATGCTTTAACAGACGCTAAGGGTTATCATAAATCTCTATATACAGCAATGAATGCAGACGCTGTTGCAAAACACTTTTACGAACAAGGAAAAGCAGATGCTATGAAAGATAGTGTTGCTAAAGCTAAAAATGTTAATATGGATCCAAGACAAAGTCATGGAAAAATTGAAGCAGGTGGTATGAAGTTCAAAGTGCTAGGCGATGATGCTAATGATTTTAAGTTTAAAATTAAAAATAAAAATAAATAACAATTTAAAAAAATAAATTATGGCAATTACAAATGGCCCAAATTTGAATGTTGTTCCGGCTTCGGGGCGACAAACATTATCAACAAACTATCTAGATCTTAATGGTTCTGGTGGTTGGGCACAACAATATTTACCAGATCTTATGGAAAAAGAAGCAGAGGTATTTGGTCCTAGGACTATATCAGGGTTTCTTTCACAAATAGGAGCTGAAGAATCTATGACTGCTGATCAAGTTATTTGGTCGGAACAAGGTAGATTACATTTATCATACAAAGCTAACATAGATACAAACAATGTTATTACTATACAGTCGGACATTGATGGTAATAACTTTGCTGCTGGTGGTATCACAGTGCAGCACGGTATTAGAAAAAACGACACTGTAATTATTGCTAACTCTACTGGGGTTTACAAAGCAATTGTAGTATCTAAAGCAGATGGTGGTGGTACTGCAGGTGTTGGTGCAGACATTACTGTTGCTGGGTATGATAACGCTACAATTCCTACTTCAGGTGCTACTGCTAACTCAGGAACAACTGTATTAGTTTATGGTTCTGAATATGCAAAAGGAGATAGTTATGATGGATCTACAAGTCACGAGGCTAACGAACCTTCTTTCAAAACTTTTTCTAACAAACCAATTATTTTAAAAGATTACTACGAAGTTTCAGGTTCTGACGCTTCTAGAATTGGTTGGGTTGAAACAACTTCTGAGGAAGGTCAATCAGGTTACTTGTGGTACTTAAAAGCTGAAGCTGATACAAGAGCTCGTTTTAACGATCACTTAGAAATGTCAATGCTTGAGGGTATAATTGGATCTGACAACGCTCATACATTAGGTGCTGGTGGTTCTGGTGCTGCTATGGGTGTTGATGCTCACTTAAACTACGCTACTGGTGCTAACGTTGGTACTGAAGGTTTATTTGCTGCTATTGAAGATAGAGGTAATTTAACTTCAGGTGTTACTGGTGTTAACTCTGCTACTGATTTAGCTGAATTTGACGCTATCTTAGCTGAGTTTGACAAACAAGGTGCTATTGAAGAAAACATGATGTTTGTAAACAGAGCTACTTCGTTAGCAATGGATGACATGTTAGCTTCTATGAATTCTTATGGGGCTGGTGGTACTTCTTACGGAGTGTTTGACAATTCTGAAGATATGGCGCTAAACTTAGGTTTTTCTGGTTTCAGACGTGGATCTTACGATTTTTACAAGTCTGACTTTAGATACTTAAATGATCTAGCAACAAGAGGTGGTATTAATGCTGCTGCTGGTTCTAGTGCAATTAGAGGAGTTATTGTTCCTGCTGGAACTTCAACTGTTTATGATCAACAGCTAGGAAGCAATATGAAACGTCCATTTTTACATGTTCGTTACAGAGCTTCACAAACTGACGACAGAAAAATGAAAACTTGGGTTACTGGTTCGGTTGGTGCTGCTACAACTGCACTTGACGCAATGCAAATCCATATGCTTTCTGAAAGATGTTTAGTTACACAAGGTGCTAACAATTTCATGTTAATGAAATAAGCATTTATTATATTAAAGACCGGGGCTTCGGCCTCGGCCTTTTATTTTTATTAATTTTATTATATATTATATTATGGCAAAGAAAACAAAAAAAGTTGAGGTAAAAGAACCTCAATTAGAAAAAACAGTTGCAGAGTTTTTTGAAGAACCTGCAGCTAAAGAAACAAAAGTTGAAATACCGGTTATGGAAAAACCATTACCAAAAAATAAAAAAGATACTTGGGAAATAAAAGATAGAATTTATTATTTAAAAGGAGGTAAAAAACCTTTAAGTAAAATGATAAGATCAGCAAATATCTTCTGGTTTGATGAAGAAAAAGGATATGAAAGAGAACTAAAATACACTTCAAACCAAAGAACTTGTTTTGTAGACGAAATGGTTGGAGAACAAAGATTAGAGCATGTTGTTTTTAGAAATGGAGCTCTTGTTGTTCCTAGAAACAAGACTGTTTTACAAAAACTTTTATCTTTATATCATCCTCA
>Ga0181411_1000486_pt1 | contig 14421 bp, 18 predicted proteins | sample 34SPOviralmetaG_FD_130114 | JGI IMG/M metagenome (GOLD analysis project Ga0181411, IMG submission 130114) | Marine viral communities from the oligotrophic San Pedro Time Series (SPOT) site, San Pedro Channel, CA, USA - 34 SPOT_SRF_2012-07-09 | ecosystem: Environmental > Aquatic > Marine > Strait...
CGACTAAACCGATTGATATGCAATCAGCTAAACTGCTTTCTAATTCTTTTATATTTGTCCACCCAGAGGTTGGTGTTATTGCATCTTCCCAGTTTATAATTACTAACTTTGGTTTCATTTTTTACTTCTAAGATAATTAAGATAATCTGCCCCTTCTTCGACTTCCCAAAATACTTTAATAAAGTCAGGGTGGTCTTCTGTTACATAAGTATTAAATACAGCTACAGCACAAGCTGACATCATCTTACATGGTAGGTTCAATTGTCTTGCAAAGTTATCGTACTTTTTATACGAGCCGACTTGTACGCAATGCATAATTTTATCTGAGTTTGCATCTTTAATAGGACTATATCCTGATACATGAGTATGACCTGCTATAAGTAAATGGTCTCTTGCATTGAACAATGCGTGTTTAACAATACCATGAGCTGTATTGTACATTGAGTGTCCTCTAAAGTTATGAGAACAGTTCACTTTAATTTCGTGTTTTGGTAATTTAATTTTAAGTCTTGCGTTATGATTAGAGTATACAGTCTTTAGGGGTTTGCACATCCAGTTAATCGGGTCGCCCTCCATAGCCCACATATCGTGGTTTCCTGCTACTATAAATATATAAGGTGTAGCTTCTACTAGCCACTCTACTAACTGCCATTGTTGTTCGCCATTAGTGGTTTGGTCTGCCCACAATCCTGCTAACTTACCACGCCTAGCCCAGTTGTTAGATAAATCTCCAACAGAACAAGCATACATACCATCAGTAGCATTGACTATATCTATGTGTTTTCTAAGAGATACCCAATCACACCCATCATCATCTACATGAGGGTCGCCTTGAATATATAATCCGATAGGTTTCTTGTCGTTAATCTTTATGTTAATAAACTTTTCAGACTTTTCTCTTGCTTCTTTTCTTTTAAATACTTCTGTTCTTGCGTTGATTAGTTCTTCTGTAGACCAATCAAGATTCTCAACTTCTTCTAGTTCGTAATTTTTCATTACTTCTGGATGACTTGTTTTCTTACCACAAGCTTTACATTTCCATCTCTTTACTTTTTTTTCAGTACCATCATGTCCATTCTTAATTAAATGCTCAGACTTACAATGAGGACAACGCAAAGCATTGCCATCATCATCTCTTTGTATGATGCCAACCCTACTAAGATTGCCACCATTGTTATGTATGGTCATTTGTTTTTTTCCTGTGTAATTAAATATTCGAGATACCACTTAGCTTTCTCTAAGTCTTGTATAGGTGTGCCTTTGTAAGGGAATCGAGTAACGTATTTTACGATGTTCCCACGAACATAATCCATATCCCAGGACCTGATGTATTCGATTGTCTCTATACCTTTAGTATAATGACTTGGTCGATTAATAAGGTCTTCTTTCTTCTTCATCAATCTTGTCCATAACTTCATCCCAAGTTATTGCATCGCAATTTAAGAACACTATACCACCATATTTATAATCAAGTCTATTATTGATTCTTGACTTTATGCTGATTTCTGCCCCTGGGTCTATCGCATGGATTGCTTTGATGATTTGCATTTCCCTTTTTGTATAAGGTATATTTGCACTCATAGTTATCTCCTATTAGTCTAAGCATATAGCCATCTAGTGATGTAATATGACATAACCAATATAAGTATAAACTCTAAGACTGATAGTTCAGGTCTTAGATATTTCGTTCTTACCTTACTTAATAAGAACTTAATTATCTTTATCATCGCATTAAAGGATTACTATTTCTAGCTTTTAAGCCCTCTAATTCTGTTCTAAGTATTGATAATTCTTTTTCTAGTGGGGCGATATTAGGCACTGACCTAGCTTCAACCACCTCTAGTCTATTTAAAATCTGCCCAACTTGAACAAACAAACCACCTAATGTAATAACTAGTCCTAGTATTCCTGCTATTGTCTTGATGTCCATAGTCTGTCCTCGTAAGTTTGATTTGGGTAAATGTTTCTAATATCAACATAGTTACTATTAGTGTATGTACCTATATCAATACTTTGTAATTCAGGTTGTATAAATATATCTGTGTTTACTTTTGAGTAAGAAGATATTTTATTATCTTTAGCCATGACTTTAGCTACTATCATTTGTGTTGCTTTGAGCTGACCATCTATTGTTTTAATTTTGTCTGCTACTTTAATGGATATTTCTTCTATTGTTAGTTCGGTTTCAAGACTCCCACTCTCGTTATCGACTTGGGTTTCTTCTGAGACAACATCTCCGTTACTTTCATTAATGTCTGTATCTCTTTCTGTTTCTTCGACAACTTCTGTTTCATTTACTTCCTCCACAGGCGCTTCAACTATTTCTTCAAATACTTCTTCGATAGCAGGTTCTTCTATAACTTCTTCTACTATCTCAGGTTCTATCATAGCAGGAGCTAATACAATAGTCTCCTCTAAAAATTCTTCTTCTATAAAAATAGGTTCTTCTATTATCTCTACAACTGGTTCTTCAAATACCACTTCTTCAATAATAGGTTCTTCGTAAACAAATTCTTCTATATATATTTCTTCTACAACTTCAGCTACAGAACTTATGTGTTGTGTTTGTTCTAGTGATAAAACTATAGGGTCATAAGTCATAGTGACTGATATGTTATCTACGTTAGGACCACCAAGATTAGCAGGAGCATCGCCATCAGAGCCACTAATAAAAATATTTCCAATGTTAGAATTAATCCCTGTATACGATAAACTATCTGTGAAATTTTCGCCATTAATTCCTGTAACATCTGTTCTCTCCTGTGTCGTTGTAGCTAACACGTTACCACTATCATCTTTAATTTGTAGTCTTATCGTAAAGGTATCAGTAGCCCCACTTCTCCAACCACCTACGCCACCTTCTCCATTTTGAACTTCAACAGTAGAGTTAAGTGTAATCCCATTGTTAAGCATGGGTTGTGTAATCGTATCTGAATATAAATTAAAGTTCTGTTCTATGCTCCCATAGTCTCCAAACTCTACGTCATGTCCACCTGGACAACAATCACCTATTCTTTGTGCATCGCCAGTTAACGTCCAACCTGTAGTTCCATTATCGAAACCTGGATTAGTAATTAAATTTGCTGAAGTGTCTGCGTTTACTACTAGAGGTAGCATTAACAGAATCAAAAACTTTTTCATTACCTAGTTCATCCCATCTTTGTTTAGCTTGTTCACCGATTAATCCATCTATAGGACATGGTGTACCTGCATCCATCATAGATTTCCATACAGTTTTGTCTTGGCACATTAATGATATTGCTGCAACTTTCATGCCTAAACCATTAAGTAGTTTAGCTTTCTTTCTGCGTTCACATTCCATATCGTGATAATAAGTACCCATAGATGTGCTAAAGCCAATAACAGTCATGCCAATAGAAAGGGGTATTACACAACTGTCTTGACCATATACTGACATTGATGGTGCTGTTGCAGAATTAACAGCAGTCTCTTGATTAGTACTGTTACTAGTTGTATTGGTTGTGGTATTGGTTTGACCACCTGAATATGAGTTGGTTGTTTCTTGTGAGTAACCACCAGTAATTGTTGTGTTACTGCCACTAGTGTTACTCTGAGTATTAGTTGTTGCACCATTCGATGTAACATCTGATACTGCGTCTTCTATTGTATAACCTAGTATAATTATAATGAGTAAAATTAAAGCTAAATAAAATCTGTTCATTAACATTTCCATTTCCTTAACGCTAACGCTTTCCTTGTTGGTCTACCCTTACTATCTTTCATAGGGCCTTTAACTCCTCCCATTCTTGCACAAAAACTTTTTCTTCTTCCTGCAGCTTTAGAACCTGGTTTAACTTTACCTGTTACAGGTCTTTTAAGATTAGCACCTGTAGTACGTTTAAAATGTTTTCTTCCTGCTTCGTTTAATCCACCAGTTTTGCTTTGATATCTTTTAGCTACCATGTTATCTCCTTGTTGCAGCAGAACCGAAATAGAATCCTGATATCGCTGCTAAAAAATGTGTGTCTGCTGTAGTAATAACTACACCTGATATTCCTTGAAATGTTGTAACTTCTTCTATACTGCCGAATATCCACCAACCCTCTTTAACTTGCTCAAGATACATAAGATGTACTTGTACTGATGGGTCTAAGAATACTGCTAGTTTAGGTAAACAGATAATAAAGAACACAGCTAATAATGCCATCCATCTTCTTGTTGTAGATTGATATTGACTGTTATCTTTTCTTGCATCTTCTACTGATGCACGATTTATCTCTGCTCTTTGCATAAGATACTTTTGTTGGTCTGCTGCGTCTTTAGATTTCTGTGACCATATAGAAAGTAGCCCAGTAAATAAACTAGAGCCAAGCATTGTTATGACTTCAAAAGGTATCATTCTACTTTCCTTAGCGTTAAGTTTTTAAACTCTTCTAGGCCTGATAATTCTGTAAGAACATTTTTAGTTAATACACCCTTTCTCATTTGGTCAGCTACATATTCTTGTAACTCAGGTAATGATTTTGTTTTCATTTGGTCTAATAAATATTTTGCTCTTACTTTTACAGTAAGTTGTTTTACCCTTGCGTCTGTTTGAGTTAAACCTTTTTTATAATTATCAAACTTGGTTTTTAATTTTCTTTGTACGCTTGGTGTTAATTGGCCAAGTTCTATTGATTCTTGAAGAACGTCTAAAGCTTGTTCAGGTTTGTTAGCTTCATTTGCATCTCTTATTTGCCTAAAGATATCAGAAGCTATTCTTCCGTCTTTTGCTCTTTCGGTATTATCTATTCTTGTAAATTCTTCTATTTCAGATTGGTAGCCCGCTCTGTCTTCAAACTTTTGCTTGTAACCTGAACCAAAGAATCTTCTAGCTACAGGAATATCTGTTGCTTTTATTCCTTCCCATCCTTTGTTATAAGCATCAGATGCTACGTTAACAACCCTACCTACTGTTCCACCAATACCTCCTGTAAACATTTGATATAAGTGTTTTATGTTTTCAGGTGATGTTTCTAGTCCTAACGCTTCTGCAGTTTCAGCCATAGAGTATGCCATCTCTCCACCATATGTATCCATTGTATACGAATACATTCTTTCTTTAGCAGCCATAGGTCTTGTTTCCATCCACTCAGGCCTTATTGTTCTGCCCAAGCCGTCTTTGTTATTTTGTAATTCAAAATAAGGTCTAGCTATTGTAGGTATTAAACTACCGCCTGTTGGGTTATAGCTGTCTTTAATTTGTTTTATAATATCAGATGATGCTTTCCCGACCTCTTCTTGGCTAACTTTTCCTCTTAATGCTTTTTGCATATAGTCTGCTGTTACAGCAAAAGGAACCATAGAATAACCTATTGGAACAGATACATAACTAGGACTACCATCATCTTTTGTGCCTGTTAGAAATACTAAACTTTTATTTTTAATATAATCACTACCTCCTGTAGTTCTTAATTTTTCTTCCCAGTCAGGGTCAACAGATGAGTTCCATTTATCTATGGACATTTTTAAACCCATCATCGTTCCAAAAAAAGTTGCAGCTAGTTTTGGTTTTTTCCACAAGTTTTTAAGAAATACTTTACTAGCTTGTAATGCTGGGTTAGCAAATAGATATGTTGCTCTTAACCATCCTTTTTCTGTACCACCTAATGTTGGGTCAAATGATGAGTCTCTTGCTGCTATAGCTGCAGCTTGTCTTGATTTTCCTGATTGTCTAGCTAGTTTATAAGTAGCGAATCTTGTGCCATCTTCAAACATTGTATTAACTTTGTTAACCCAATCTTCTATAGCAGATACTGTTTTTCTTCCTGTACCCGCATCTAAATTATCAGGTAATTTTTTTATAGTATTTATGATGTCTTCTCTTGTTGTTAATCCAAGGCCACCAACATTACCTCCATCTTCTACAAATTCATCATAATACCTATATAATTCTCTATCCTTTGCGGTTTCTGCTGGAACTTTATTTAGTTTCTTTCTAATAATACCCATGTCTTCGCTTAATGCTTTTGTAGGGTTAATTGTTTGTAATCCTGGTTTTGTACCAAGTCTTACAGCATTGTTAACTAACGCTTCTGTTCTATCTCTAAACAAGTTAGGTATGACAAAATCAGGGTTTAACCTTGTATAAATACTACCTAGGTATCTGTTCATTGAAGAGGACAGATTATAAATACCTTTAGTAATAGCACTCATTTCCTTTTGTGCTGTTCCTTTAAATACTTTAGCAAGTTGAGGGTCAACAAAATCCATATGGTATTGCTCCCCATTTCTAAAGAAGTTTAATGTGGTATCCCTATTTCCTCTTCCTTTTGCATAATTTTTACCATTTAATTGTTTTAGTATTCCTGATGCAGCTTCTTTGTTTGCTGGGTTATCCACCAAGTCAGCAAAAGCTGTGTTGGTTTTATTGAGTTCTGCTTTTCTTGCAATGTTAGCTAAGTTTTCTGTTATGTTCTCTCTTATAGATTTAACTTCTAAATCACTACCAATATCATCATAAATACCTGATACTTTTACTTCATATGGATTATCAGACATAAGCTGTGTATCTTTATCTAGCTGTCTTGTTAAGGGTACATAGTTTTCACCATATACTTTTCTAAACTCTTTTAATTTGTCTGTAGATAATAAACCACTATCTACAGCTAATTTATTTGTTCTTGCTACTTGTTCTCTTAAAGTGTCTATAGAATTTTTTAAATAATTATTTAACCCTCTAGATTCAAAATCTTTTATGTATTGTTTTGCAGCATCAGTTGACATCCCTGACTGACCTTCACCTCTTAACTTGTTATAGTCTAAAGCGTACTTAGCATGTAAATAATTATCTAAGTCTTTGCTTAATTGTTTTGGTGTGATTGCATTGGATGGCGTAGAAAATCTAGTTGCTGCCTCTGTTAGCTCATCATCAATTATCTTGCTTTCTTCTGATAAAACTTTTAAGTTATTTGTTATTTTAGCTTCTTGTAATCTTCTTTTAGCATAATAGTCTTGCTGGTCTGCAGATATAATATCTTCGTTTTTATTAGGATTTTCATATTCTCTTAATTTTAATACACCTTTTTCGTCTGTGTATTGTCCGCCAGCTGACTCTTCTTGTAGTCTTCTTGCTCTTATTGCATCATCACTAAGTAATTCTCTAGCGTTTGTAAGTTTATCTTTACCTATTTGTTGGAATATAGTTTCGTCTTCATCGCCTAGGTTTTTTAGAGTTTTATACATTTTAGACAAGTCAGGGTCAGAGTTTTCCCTTATAACTTTAGACATTAGTTCTGCTGGGCTACCACCATATTTGGTAAGTAAAGAAGATATACCAGCTCCTGTTAATCCTAAAGCTCCACCTAATGCACCGCCTGTTAATCCAGCAGTAGTTAATTCATCTATAGTAGGCATTCTTCCTTCGTCTATAGCTGTCTCTGCTGTTATTCCTCCAGCACCAATACCTGCACCAACAGCACCTTGTTTTAAAGCACTATTCATTACACCAGCACCTTTAGCTGCTTTTAATCCTGGTATTAAATTTATAAATGCATCAGCTATTAATCTTCCTTCTGATATGTCATCAGGGTTTGTAATTCTTTGTGCCGCATATGAACCTGCTGCTCCTGAACCTAGTGAACCAATTATATATCCTATAGGTCCTGTAAATGCAGCAGCTGTCCTTCCGCCTTCAGCAATAGCTACTTCTGCTGCTAATGCTTGTGCCATTTTACCTAGACCTACATCGCCAGCTGGAGATGGTTTACTAGCTCCTTCTTCTTGTAGTAAAGAATTAGGGTTTACAGATGTATCTAAATCTATGTCGCCAGGTAATTTAATATCTAAAACTGCCATTTATTCTCCTATGGATATATATATCCTTTGTCTGATAATGTGTCTGCTATATCTTGTTCTGTAGCATTTGGTTGTTGTTGTCTAATTATAACTGCTAGAGCATCTCTTTGTTCTTTAGTTATTTTTCCTTTAGGAACTGCTTGCACTTGTTGCCCACCAAACATTTGAGCTAAGGCATCTGCCGTAGAATCTGTTCTACCACTATAACCATATGTACCATCTTTATTTTGTGATACATATATTGTTGCAGTTTGTCCTAAGTTTTTCTGCCCTTCTGCTAATGCTTCTGCTCCAGTTTTAAATTTAGTTCTTCCTTCTGATACAGTTGCAGCTGATGTTAATGCTTCTCTTGCTGTACCGCCTTGTAATAAAGAAAGGCCTGCTCTTAATAAAGCAGCATTTAATACCTCTTTGCTTGTTGCAGAAGTTGTGGGAGATACAACTTGACCAAATCTTACCGATGGTTCTTGTTGTTCTTGAACACCAACAGGTGCAGCTGTTACTGCTGGAGCTGGTTGTACTTCATCATCAAAAGCTCCTAATGCTTTTGCTCCATAATAAGCACCACCTGCTAACAAACCATAAGGGCCTAAAGCTAGTCTTCCTACTCCTAACAAACCTCTTCCAGCTAATCCAGGAAGTTTTTGTATTAAATTTTTTCTAGCTAGATTTTGTTCTGCTCTATATTTAGCTTGAGCTTTTTCTGTTTTTTCTCTTTCTAATCTATTTTGAGCTTGTTTTTGTTGTTGCGTTTGTTGAGCACCAGTATTTTTACGATTTTTCCTTTCTTCTTGCTCAGCAACTGTTTCTTCTATTGGTCTCCCGTCTAGTCCTATTATTGCCATCTATATCTCCTACAATAAACCTTTGTAGTATTGCATTAAATCTACTTCAGGTAATCTTAATCCAGCTGTTGCAGATGGTATGCTTATTCTTTGCAGTTCTTGTTGTGCTGGAGCTGTTTGGCTCAAAAGCCCTGATAAACCTTGCAATAAATTTGTAGTTTCATCTGCCGACATATTAGAAAAAGAATCACTAATATCTGAAAACATTCCCAACAAACCTGTAGGTTTCATTTCTCCTGTTTCTAAATTATATGCCCCACCTACGCCTTGTCGTAAAACATCTTGACTTAATGTTGGAGCTGGTATTCCTGTTACGCTTCCTGGAACAAAAGGTTTATCTGCATACATTTTTTGTATATCAGTAACTGTTGTTCTTGCTGGTCCCATTGGCTGTATTTGACTGTTATTTAATAGACCTCCTCTAAAATATGGAGCTAATGGCCCTAAAACATCTAAAGAGCCTATTTGGTATTGATTTGACATAATAATTCTCCTAGCTTAATAGCCCTAAAATTCCACCTACTGCTGCTCCTGGAAGCCCTGCCATAGAGTAACCTGTTGCTGCACCACCTAGCCCAGCTTGTAAAGCTGATGGTCCTCCACCACCTCCACCAGTAGCTGTAACTGTGCCTGGTAAAATAGTACCTGCTACAATATTTCCATATTGACTTAATGCTTGGCTTGGAGCTGCTTGTTCAAATGCAAATCGTTGCATAGCTTCTGTTATAGGTTGTTGTGCTCTTGCTGTTTCTGCTACACCTACTTGAGATAGTGTTGCTGCGGGTTGAGCAAATGTTTGCATAATACTAGGAGCAAGACCTAATGTTGCAGCTTGTGATTTAACTATATCACCATACACATCACCATACATTCTTGATGCAACATCTGCTTGTTTCTGAGTAATATCTTTTATTACTTCTGATTCTAGTATTGCTTGTCTTGTGCCACCTAATTGACCTGCCCCAGTAGCACCACGTCTTGCTTGTTGTAATAACCTTGAACCACTCTCTTCTATAGGTCTAAGATTTGCTGCTAATGTTTCTTGTAGCATTGGGTCTTGAAACCTTTGTGCAGGACTCATTAATGCTTGTTGAAATCCTGGAACAATAGAACCATATCCTAATCCTGCTTGAGCTAATGCTGCTTGTCTTTGTAAATTTTCAGCTTGATAAACTGTAGGACTAGCTTCAGCATAAGTTCTGCCTGGATAGAACTGTTGCGGCCCTTGTTCATATAAATTTTGTGCTTGTTCATATAAATTAGTTAGGTAAGGTGCTTGACCTGCCCATGGCTCTGATTTTTGTGTTTGGGTTGTGCCTCCCCCTCCACCTTTACTCATAATATTCTCCTAATGTATGGTTGTGAGTTCTTTTCCGACTATGGTGTATGTTTGTTCATAACCAAAGTTTTTTAATTTTTTAACGAATCCTTTTCTGCATACTGTTTCCATAGCATCACAGTCTTGTTCTATTGACCATTCTTCCAGTATTTCTAGTGTTTGCTCTACCCATTCATCCATTCCTTGCCCACCTAGTGTAACAATACGACAGACCTTTTTTTGTGGATAGTTTATAATTTGTGTAGTAACTACAGCTTTAATTTCTTTTCCATTTTCCTCATCAAAAACAACCCAAAGTTGCATTTCTGCATCTTTTAAAAAGAAGTAAATATCATGCGTATTCATTTCTTCTTGAGCTTTATTAATACCCATTTCTACATATTTTTTACAGTCTTCCCAAACATCATCAATATATCTTGATGGTATACCAGATACATAAATCATCGCTTTCTCCTATTGACTTACTTGTATAATACTGAGTGTAACAGATGGTGTTGATGGAGCAAATGATGTAGCTGCAGTATTTTTTAAAGTAACATCTGTGTCATCTGATGCCCACATTGCTTGTAAATATTGTCCTGCTGTTATGCTAAATATTCCATTTCTTGATACAACTTTCTTCTACCCATTCTCATGTAGTGTACTAATAATTGTAGACGCTGCTGATGTAGCTCCATTTATCTTTGGAAAAAAATATACAGTTTTTGTACTAGCACTATCAGCTGTTAGTGAAGCATGAAAACTAATATAGTATTTGCCTGTATGAGTAAAATTTAATTTAGTTGTATCTGTGCCATCTACAGTTATACCTTGTTTATCTCCTGTAGTATTCCAAGTAATTCCATAAGCTGTATCTGCTAATGTTGGTGATTGGTCTACTGTTGATGAAAAGAAACCAAAATCTCCTGCACCACTGCCACCTGCAAATGCTCTCCATACAGTACCATCATAGTAATATAGGTTTTCACCTTGTCCTGGATTCCAGTTAGTACCATCAGCATAAGCAATATCGCCTTGCTTTACTCTGCTAGGTGCAACATTCTTTTCTTCTATAAATGCTATAGGGTTTTCTTGTAATGCCCCTTGTAGTTTAGTAAGTTCTTCAAAGATATATCTAGGTAAATCTTCTGAGTTAGCAGGTACAGGATTAGGTACATACTTAGGAGCTTGTGCCATTATCTTTCCCCTATAACTTCATACTCTAAATCATAGCCATTAAGTTCAAATGGACTGTTATCTGTGTGTTGAAATCTTACTGCGATGTATTTACCTGTTGACCTACAATCCACTTTGTTATTAAGTGTTGGGTCAAAGTTTTGTCCTGCTGTATAAGTATATGTGCCATTAGGTGACATAGAACTTCCAACTGATACAACGACAACACCTGAACCACCTACTTTAGGTGTTAGTTTTCTTACTTGTTTAACAGTATTCGTATTACCATCTAAGGTTAATCCTTTTCTTTCTAGTGTAGATATGTAGTTTTCGCCATCAAACTGTCTGCCAAAATCACCACGATACAATTTAGTATCTGCAACACCTGCCATCAATATACTTCTTTCTGTAGGATTATAGGTTCTTTCTCCCCATATTCCATCATAAGTTGTCCATGTAGCTGTCTGTGTATTCCAAGTTATGGATGTAGAACCAGGGTCTACAACTCCATTACCAATGTGATAAATATCAGGCAAATCACGAAAAGTAAATGAGTTATTAACATAGTTATAAATTAATGCTTTATTACAATACTGCGACCCTATACCAGGATAGCATACCCACATCTCTGTTTGCTGTACATTGTGTGCAACAAAAGTGAGATTATAATATGCATCATTTATGTTATCAAATAATTCTTTTTTAACTAAGTCAGTAGCTACAGATTGTTTTCTTACCCCATCATGTACCACTAAATCCCCTTGAGTAACTACAAAATGTCTACCATCAAACTCAGCTATACAGTTTCTAGTCAATACACCTGTATCGTTATAAAGTTTCTGGAAACTAAATACTAGATTACCACCAATATAGTTAGCTAACCATGTAGAATTTTCTTTGTATATTACAAATGATTGTTTAAGTGCTAGACCATCAACAATAAAATCTGATTCATCCCCTATGGTTACTTCCCCTGCGTCATTGGTACTAGCTGCTGTCCATGTAGAGGGGTAACTAAAGTTTTCTGCTGCATCTCCCCATCTTACTTTGTTAGGGAACTCTGTGCCACTTTCTGTAAGACCTAGAGCCATTAAATAATTACCAAATGCTTTTATAGTTTTACAAGTTGTACTTGTTGGCCAATTAGGTAAATCAACAAAATTACTAGCACCTGTTGTTGCTAATGCTTGTGGGTCATCTACGCCATTACAAAGAATAGGAAGACCATTATATACAGTTCCTGTCCAGTTGCCTAATGTAGCTAGATTAGTAGAATAATCGCCACCTGATGACCTTGTAACGTCTACATGATTAGTTCCATCAGTTCTGTAAATCTTAGCTGTACCTGCATAGAACCAATATGATGCTGTATTATTAGACCAGTTCAATACAAAGTATGGTGCTACCGTAGGTGTTCCAAATACTGCATCATGTCCTTTGATTTTCTTTCCTGCATTATCAGTAAATCTTATGTTACTTGCATGTGAATAAAACTCAGGTGGGAGTACAGTATCGTTTGTATCTTTTATCATGCCCTTTGGAGCAGGTGCTACAAATGTAGGCATTAGGCAGTCCTTTTCCACATTTTAACAACAATATATGGTTGTAAATTATTGTGGGCATTTCCACCACCTGTATTGGTTGTTTGTTGAGTAATTGGGTTGTAATTACCTGCAAAATTAAGACCGTATGCTGTTGGTCCACCTGTGCTATTATCAAAATAATCATGCGTATGGTTGTGAGATGGTATTTCAGATGTAGTTAATGTATGTGTTTTAGCACCACCTGTTTCTTCTAGTGTATCAAAATCACTATCAGTAGGGCTATAGCCCACAAGAGTACGACCTGTTCCAAGAGATACCCATGTACCAAAACCTAATAATGTTGCAGGGTTCGTTAAGTCACTTGCATTTATGTAAACACTTCCTACAGGATATAACATGTTTAATGTAGCTATTGCATTGCCACCTACTGTTCCTGAACCAACTGACAATGCACCTGTAGCAGTAATATTTCTAATACCAGTTATATCTTTACTTGCATCTACAGTTAGTGCTTTTGATGCTTCTGCTGTACCAAGTGTTGCTATATCTACATAATTAAGTTCTGTAGTATTTGCCGTAACACCATCAAGTAAATTTAATTCTGTATGTGTTGATGTCATTGCCCCTGTTATATTGGGGAATGTATTTTTTATTGTTGATTTAAGTAATCTTATGTGGTCATCACCTTGAGCAACAGAATCAGTTGCCCCTGGATTTGAGGTATTAAGACTATCTATATATGTTCCTGTTTCTAATCCCATTTGTTACTCCTTTGGATTATCTGTTTTAACTTTAGCAATTCTTGTTTTCCAACTATCAATTCCATTTTCATAAATTTCATCTAATTGATTTTGCCAAGAGCCATATTCTAATTTTCTTTTGTGTATTACTTCTTTGTTTCTTTCAGTTTTTTCTGCTTCTGCATTGAGAGCATTGAGCTGTTCATCTGTAGGTTTTGTATCTTTAAGATTCCATTCTTTAATATATGTTCCTTTTCCAATATCTTCTACAACGACATCTTTTAAAAAATCTACTTCACGACCTAAAAATAATTCTATTTTTGTTGATAAACTTGCCATTTATACTCCTGATAATCTAAACATACCAAAATATTGGTCTCTCATGCTTCTTGAACTTCCACTATTTTGTAATCCAAAAACTTTTACTGTATCACCTGCTGATAAATCTAAAATAGCATCAGTTCTAACACGAGGGTCAGATGCATCTAAGTGGCTAAAATGAGACATATAACCCTCATAAACATGGACTATAGAGCCACCATAAGGATAAACGTCATTTACTTTAATGCCTAATCTCATTATATCTTCTTGTGGAAGATTGCTTATTGATGTAGCAAAACTAATAAAATATTTTCCACCTTTCCCTGATGGTACTGTGAATGTACCACTAGAATAAGCATTATCAGTATCAAATACTTCTGTTGCAGGAGTTAGATGAGTTTGTGTGTTGTGTGCAACTGATTGTCCTGCCTCACTAACTGCTGAAAAAGCAGGTAAATTATCTCCTCCACTTTCAGGTACAGTAAATGTACTTGCAGGTAAAGTTATTGTATTTGTACCTGCTTCAGAAGGAACATCTATAGTTACTTGCCCACTTGTACTACCTTTAATTACTAATGCCATTATTGACTATCTCCTAATCTTATAAAACTGAATGATGTTTCATTTTTATTTGAATTTCCTCTTATATACGAGTTAGAGCCAAAAGATGATGTTACAAA
>Ga0181411_1000488_pt1 | contig 14388 bp, 18 predicted proteins | sample 34SPOviralmetaG_FD_130114 | JGI IMG/M metagenome (GOLD analysis project Ga0181411, IMG submission 130114) | Marine viral communities from the oligotrophic San Pedro Time Series (SPOT) site, San Pedro Channel, CA, USA - 34 SPOT_SRF_2012-07-09 | ecosystem: Environmental > Aquatic > Marine > Strait...
AAGATGAAAATTTTATATTACTTCAAAAAACAAGTTTCCTAATTTGTATTAAAATCTAATTCTGTAATAATGTTATTTACGATACTTTCTCGTACTTCATTATTATATATGATGGTGGTAGAATTAAACATAAAATCATAATAACTATTTATGGGGTGGTAAGGAACAAATGGTTCGTTTATGGGGTGGTTATTATTCGCTTGTTGAAATATTGTATTTGTTATAAATTCTCTGTGTCCTTCGTCGTCTTGATTGGTAAGGAAATTATGAACTCTTTGAAGGAGATTTCCTTCGTTAGCAAAATCGCCTTCTATGCTCTCTATAAATAGTTCATTATATATATCGTCATTCTCTCTTACATATTCTTCAACTCTTTCAAAAAAATTACTTTCTGTAATGTAATCGCCTACAAATTCCCTAAATTGTCCTTCTCTAAATAATAGAACTATTAAATTATTATCTTCTAAATTTTGTATTTGGTTATATTGCTCTTCGGTAATATTTCTAAGATATGGTCTTAAATAATGGTAATTAAAATGATATAATAATTCTAAATGATAAACTGCTACTTGGTTTAATAATTCCTCAAATTGGTCTTTATATATATAGTTTAATATTTCTACTTCTTCATCTGTTAGTTGCTCTAATGAGGTAATAATATTATTGTCTTCTTGTGGTTGGTTTGGTGTTATATGCTGTACGCTATTATCACTACGACATATTACACATTTTTTAGAATGGTTATGATTTTTACATTTATTATAACAATCGCTACACACCTTAGCAGAGCATATTTTACAATTATGATAATTATTTATATCTATGCTCTCGTAGCATATGCTACATTCATAATTTCTAAATGTATTAAGAATATTATTCGTAGCGGTAAATATCATATTATTGACGCTATTAAATGCTACTACTTTATATGATGTCTTTTGCTCTAATTCGTGTAGTACTAATTTATAATCTCGTTTTCTATGGTGTGTTAATAATTCATCGTGTATTATTGGTCTTATTCTTATAAGTTCTTTTTTAAGTGTTATGGTCTTATAATGCTCTCTAATATCTTTAAATAATAATGGTATATTACTACTATTTAGTTTATAACTTGTTTCTATATGAAGATGGTTATATATGGTGTCTTTGGCTATTAATTTTTTATTTTTTATGGTGTCTTTCATACCATTAATTAAAACTTTAAAATAACACATTCCACGCAGTATATTTTTATCTAAATCATCAAATATATCTTCAATATTTATATTTCTTCTTATATAGTCTAAGGTGTTAAGAAGTAAATTTTTTTCTTGTCGTTGCTGTGTATAGTGTATATGGTTTAGGTAATTATAATATTCAGTTGCCTTATCTAATATAATAAGGTCTGTAATTAAATCTAATTTTATATTATCCTTTATATGGTCGTAATTTTCAATAAAATCTTCTTTTCTCGTAATACTCCCACCATATTTAGTAATTTTATGATTTTTTAAATGCTCGTGAAGAAGGTGAAGATAAGCACCTTTACCGCCTCCATTAGTATTTTGGTAATAAATGTCTTCATATTTTCTTTTATGCTGTATTTTTATGGTCTTAATAAATCGTTCCCTATCACATTTTTTAGTACTTAATTCCCAATCTTCTATCCCTAATATACTATTATATAAGGAGTTATGGTTAATAAACCTACTATATATCATATTATATATAAAATGCTTTTCTTCATTTTTCTTACCTTTTGTAAGTAATGGTTCTATTTCGTGATAAAATATAGTATATATATCACTAAATAACTCGTTGTTAAAGTGGTTTCCGTCGTAAATCTCGCTAATTTTAGTTTCGTTGAGGGCGTTGTGTGCTTGTGTGTAAGTTTTCATCTTTTTATATCTTATACTTATATTTTATTTTTCACAAATCCTTATATTTATTTTTCACACGGCGAAAAAAACCCGATCACCTAAATCCAATAATATATTATTATGGTCGTATTTATCGTCTATTTCCCTATCATATATGAACCTATGAACCGATGAACTCCATAGGGCAAGTTGAAACTTATTAAAGAATGAAAATTATTCTACAACTTTCCCAACATCATATAAACATACGAACACCAATTAATGCTGGTTTCAACTACACGATACTAAATTATGTGTTCCCACAAATACTAATTTTTGCGTTTCATCTCGTCCCCTATCCCATCTCCCACCAGTTCCAATAGTAATATTTTTTTTGCTATCGTCTGTTAGTTTCCAATAATATACACCATCAAGACAATTAAAGAAAAAATAAACATCTTTACCTTCTCTTATATGGTCTAGTCCTTTTACAAATTTATTATAACCAAACATTAATGATTTATATTGATTATGCTTTATTCTCCGTGTCTTTAATTCTATAAAGGTATTATCATTATAGTAATCAAATGTTGCGTATTTATCAACTGATTTATTAAGTTTTATACATAAGAATTTTTCAATTATTGCTTTTGTTGTATCCTCCCCTTTTGCTCCTAATTCTAAGTCTTTTTTCTGTATGTCGCTATTTATCATTTTCTATATATAATATATACATAGAAAATAATTTTATCAAGAATTTTATTTATTTCCTTAATATTATTTAATTTTTAACGATTTGGTCTAATGGGTTTTCCTCATCATCGCTTTCATCACATATTAAACAAATATCCTTTTTATCTTCTTCCCTTTCCTCGTGTGATTTATATTTAAAATCTCGTGTGTTTGCTTTTCCTAAGGTGTGGTATTTATTAATTATTATGTATTCTTTGGCTTTGGTTTTCTTACCATTAATTTCACTATCGCTTTTAAATTCATAGTCCATAGTAGATGAGAAGAAGGACTTTAAAAATCCCTTAATTTTTCTGTCGCTCCACTCATTAACACCTAATATTTTTTTGCCTTTGCCGTCTGTATAGGTCTTTTGTGGTTCTCTAATATCTAAAATTTGTTTCATTTTATCATAACGATTTACTACATAATCAATTATTTTTTGCTTTTGTTCTACTATATTATCTATATCTACTATGCTCTTTTTTTCCTCCCTTAAATCACGAGGTTTATAGGTGTCGCTATTGTGTAATATTTTAAGTATATCATCAACCCATAATATCACTTCATCATTACTATCTATAATATCCCAGTAATCAAAAATGTCGTTGGTTTCCGTAATATGTTTATTCATATTATTGTTATACTGTTCTTTAATCGTTCTCATATCCTTTGTTAAGTATAATTTAAATCGTCTAAATCGCTGTATTAATGATTTATCAGTAGGATTATAATAATAGGTAAGGATTTCTCTTATTTCTTCTTCTGTAAGGTCTTCTAAATGGTCTATATTGAATATTTTTAACCAGTATTTTTTAAGGTATTGTTGCGTTTCTTCTTCTGTTAAGTCTTGGTGGTGGTCTTTCTTAATTTTATCTAATCTTTTAAATTCCGTATCACTAATAAGAGGTGTGCTTATTAATTTTTCTAATCGTTCGCCATCTGCTTTAAAATTAGTTTCTTTTACATATTCCATAGACTGTGTTAGTCCTTCTGTCTGTTGTCCTAATGGTTTTACTATCTCGTATGGTATGTTTATGCTGTTAAAAAAATCTAATAGTATGGGTTCAAAGTATAAACTACTTTGTTCCCTCCGTGCTATATTACAACAAAATAAATTATGTTTCCAGTTGCTATTATCGTACGAAAAAAAACCATCGTCGTCCATTTCTGGTTCTATTGGTGGTTCTCCATAACAATTAAATATTGATTTCTCATTATTATTAAATAACTTCTTAACATCATCTACATTATCCGCTATTGGTGATTTATCAGTAAGACCATAATGGAGTAATATATTCATATCACCACTTTTTAATTGTCTTACTCTAAAAAGCATCTGTTTTACATCATCAACAGAGCAACTATTTCTTTGGTTCGCTCCACAATAACAATAACAACTATCAAATTTTTCCTCATCTAATAATTCATCTACCTCTCCGTTGTCGTCTGTAATTTCGTTTTGAAACGAGATACCAGCAACGATGGTAGGCGTATAGCATACAACTCTTATATCTTTATCCCTCCACGCACCCCTAATATCTTTACTATGTTCTTTTTTAATTTTATCGTCTGTTTCGCTATTATAAGAATAATACTTAATATTATTATCATCTAATAGGTCTTGGATTTTTATACAAAATCTTTTAGACATAGACACCACGACAACTTTTTTATTTTCTTTCATTACATCACTTAATAATTTATCTAAAAATCTACTACTTTCAGTACATTTCTTTTGGATTACATAATGTTTATATATGTATGCTTTGCGGTTAGTTTCTCTTATAAATTTATTTCTTATAGCATAATGGTTAGTATCTTTTCTTAATAATTTCATCGTGCTAATAACTCTTTCATTATCTAAATAAGCATCAGCATTTATTACCAAAGATGCTTTTTTAACCATAAATCCAAATACACTTTGTGCTATTCCTCGTCTTGCTTTCATAAGGTCGCTTGATGCGTGTGCTAATACACTATCTATTTCATCTAATATTACTACATCATATTTACGCCCTTGAAATCTCGCCAGACTATCAAAACACACAATTACTTTTTTATAATCTTCGTCGCTGTCATTATTGGTTAAATCTCTATAATCTTTAAAACCTAAATCCCCAAAATTCTTTTTATATTCACTACATAAAAATACACGATATGATATAAATATAACACTCTTCCCTATAAACTGGTCTTCTTGTAAATATCTACGAATTTCTACGGTCTTACCTATTCCCATATTTGCTTGTAAGTATAATGTTGTATCTTTATTACTGTCTAAATCTATATATGGTAATTGTTTCATAAGTGGTTTATCATCTACGCCGTTGTAATCTTCATTCCAGTATAAATGTGTATGTCTGTTAGGTACTAATAATTGTTGTTTATTAGTTTTATAACACACATAATATATATCATTATTTACAATTTTAATATAAAATCTATTCTTTTTATGTGTGTATCCACAGCATAAACAATTACACGATGATTTAGAATACTCTATAAACCATACATTAGGATTAGTATTAATTAATTGTCTTTTGGTTTCGGTTGCGTCTGGGTGTATGCGGTCAATAAGATTTTTAACTTTTACTAATATATTATCTGGTATAGGTAAGGTATAATTAACTTCAATTAATTTTTCGCTGTATAAATTCTTATTGTGTTTATTCTGTAAGGGGTATGCTGTGTCCCTTTTCCACATATCCGTTGTAGGTAGTGCTTTATTATCAAAATACTTTTCAATCGGTTCTTGTGTATAATGTCCTATACAATAATTTTCAAAATCTAATTCGCCATCGTGTGAATGTATTTTAAAATATCGGTCTTCGCCTTCGTTTCTGCTCCACGGCATCTTAAAAGCGTGTGATTTATTAGCATATGCTAATTTATCTAATGCGTTTTCTTGTTCTTTACTAAAAGGATTATAATATATCATCTTATTAAATAATTCATTACGCTTTGGATTAGATAAGGTAATATCGGCACTACTTTTAAATAAATAATCTATAAATCTTTTATGCTCTGCGTTATTAGTGAAAAATATACCATTATTAATTATAAAATGGTACGAGTGTTTAAAACAACCCTTTTTTTTACTAATACCATTTGCTTCTAAAACGGTAATATCACATTCATTTAATTCTATTTTATAGATGTCTTTAATAGCATATTTTAAAAATTCTTCTACATTTTCTATCATCTCCGTGTCGTCTTTTTCTGCGTAATAATCCACATCAAAATACATTTTAGTTGGTTGTCCCTCTCTAATGAATTCGGCACAACCGTTATTTTTATCACTTTTTTTATAGTTTTCCTTAAATGTTTCCCAATTCTTAACTACTTTATAAGATTTTAAGGAATTTTTATACCAAAAAGGATTATCTAATTTGGTATTAGCAAGGAATTCGTTGAGGTCGCTGAGAGAGTAGAAGACATTTTCGTTGTTGGTGGTTGAAGGCATTTGTTTATATCTTATACTAATATTTTTTTTCTGTGAAAATTATTAATTATATAATTCACACAAAAAAATAAATCCTTAATATTATATGTGGGAAAGTTGAAATCATCAACTTACCTTAAAAAATTAAAAAAAAATTATATATATATCATATATATACAATCATCATATCATCATTCGTTCATCTATGATTATTCACTATCTTCTTCATCTTGAATAAAACATACTGGTTCTTTTATCTTTGATACTTTAAATCTCTGGTATTCTTTACAGCAATCTTTTTTATTTTTATAATGATTATTATGTAAATTATATATTTTGGTTCTATTAAATTGGGGGTAATCTTCTTGTAAATGGACTACCGTTCTATATGATTGTTTTTTAAGTGGTTTAGTTTGTTCTACATCTTCAAATTCCTCTACTCGCCAGTGATAGTAATTCTTATTTTGTGTGCCTATTTCTTTCATTTTATATATTATACAAAGATAATTATTTGATGAAAAATAATTAATTATTTTCTATATTATTTATAATTTTATTAATTTCCATTTCTACATTTTGCTTTTCCTTAGAAAAATCTAATCCAGTATCAAAATCTAGAACAAACGGTTCATTATCTGGGGATTTTTTTACCTTAATACCCCCCCTCTTTTTATTTCTTTCCTCTAATCTTTTTTGTAATCTATCTCTGCGTTTTTTTAATCTTATACCTTCATCACTTAATCCAGCAAATTCATTAGATTTAACAACAGCAGTTTCAATTGATGGGTGTTGTGTTCTTTTCAAATTTTCATATACTATTTGACTAATAACCCAGTCATCTAATTGTGGTTGTGTGCTTCTATACCACATTAAACCCTCTTCGTATGTTGTATATGGTCGTATTGGTGTTCCATTTCTATCAAACCCTAAGTGATTCCCATAATTGTTATAATCACAAGGTCGTCCTTCGCATTCAACACCAGCAGTTAGTGATTGTAAATACTCCCTACAAGCATACTCACTTGCGTGTTTCATTTCTTGTTTTCTTATAAAAGAAGTCATTTTATATTATATACTTAGATAATAATTTTGCGAAAATTACTTAATTAAAATTTATCTATTCTTCCTTTTTCTTTTTTTTCCTTAATTGCTTTTTTTATTTGTTTTTGTGATAGTTCCTTAAAAGTCTTTGGTGTATCTTTGGTTATTCGTTTAGTGGGTCTATAAACATCACCCTTTTTTTTATATCCTACACCTCCACGCTGATTTCTCCATTTTTCGTCAAACCATCTTGTCAATCCCTTTTTAGTGTCTTTATTACCAGTATAAGCGTCTTCACTTTTATGTTTTTTGGCATATGCTTTTTTGTATTCTTTTACAAGCAAACCACTTCTATAAGCACTATGTTCTGGTATTTTTAGATATATTCTTTTCTTTACTTTATCATAAAGTTCAGTATCTTTTGGTTTAGACATTATATAATATAACTATATTATTTTCTTGGGACTGAATTTAATGCTTCATCAAAATCAGTATTACCTTGTTGAGGTGGTGATGTTAATTCAGTTTGTGAAAAATCTTTAAACTCCTCTGGTGGTTGTCTATCACATTTTAAACAACAACAAGATATTTTACTACATCTACTTTGTTCCGCTTGTCCTATCACTCTCACAAGACACATTCCCAACGCTCCCAGCACCGCAACACTCGCCGTAGCCAATTCTATTATCGTAAATGTGGTTAGTATCATAACAGTAATCTCTATAAATATTCTTAATATTATATATTTTTCTAATGATTTCTTTATAATTTGTATCACTATCCATTATATACATAACATAGAAAATTATTTGGTTTCATCTCAACCTAATTTCTTAACAACTTTATTATGATTTTTATCTGGGCGTGATAATGGTTTAGGGTTCATTTTATTTTTCTTTGCGTTTGCTTTCTTTTTTGCGTTGTTTCTTCTTATTTTTTCATTATTGTCTTTTACTATTTTAGCACTTGTTTTCGCTAATACTGCTTTCATATTAAACTTCATTATTTATATATTATATCTTAATATATTTATTTTTTATCTTTTTTTTTCCTACCCTTCTTTGTTGTTTTTGTAGGTGCTTTTGTTTTTTTTCCTCTTAATGCTACACGCTTTTCATATCTATCTGGCAATGCTTTGTATGTTTTACTTGCTTCTTTCATACTTTCTTTTAAAGTCATTTGTGGGTGTTTATCTCTAAATTCTGCTAAATGATTAAACCATTTATTCACACTTCTTGGGAATACATCACTTGGTTTCTTTTGTTTAGACATTATATATTATATCTTAATATATTATTTTTAACACTATTTTCTTTAATCATCTTCTTCTTCTTTACCTTCATCTTCTTCTTCTTCTTCATCTACCATATTATGACTATTATGAACCTTAATATCTTCTGGTTTATTAGTCATTACTGTGTCGGGGTCAGTATCAGTTTCAGTATCCCAAATTAACTTAAAAGCATTCTTTTGAGAAGCACTCTGTTTAATGGTAGTTATACCTTTTGTTCCAACCGCCTTATCCATTTTATCACCGTGAAATGCTCTATCAAACATACCATCTGTTAATAAAGAAGGTTGAGTATTTGGGAATTTCATTTTAATATCTCGTTTTATTCCGTTTAATACTACTTCATTAAATATAGAATTTTCCCAATATCCATCTTCATCTTCTAAACCACTTATTACGGATTTTGCTTTAATTTTAGTTTCTAATGCTTTATGCTTCATCGCATTATTGGTTGAACTATCGTGTAATGTTTCCCATATTGGTGTTGGTAATATAGAAGTATCACCAACTGTATATTTATCAATTATATGGGAAGCAAAATCATAAAAATCTTGATTATATGCTCCACCACCCTTTTTACCAAATTTCTTTTGTAATTGTAATTGTTCTAATCTTATTCCTTCTTCAACCTTCTTTTCTCTATATTCACTATTATTTTTAGTTAAATCTACTTCGTGGTTAAGTTCGTCATAACTTAATAATTGTTTGGGTGCTTTTTCCTTAGCAACAGATAAATTATGATATTTTTTCATAATTGCTTCAACTGATTTTTTAGTTCCAAAGTATTTTAAGGTTCTATCACCAAATGGATTTTCTCTCTTACTATCTACATAAGCATTTATTTGTTCTTTCGCCCAACCTTTATAAGTAGCAATTAATTCCTTACGATGGTTCTGGATTTCGGTTCTAATTCCAGTAATATATCCACTTTCTTCAACATCTGTTGGTTCTTTTAAACTTCTTATATGTTCTGTGAATTCACCTACATTTTTAATATCTACTTCATCAATATATTTTTGAATACCATATAATCTTTGTGTTAATTCAAGTTTTGCTTTATCTAAATTCTGCTGTGCCTTAGATACTGGTTTTCTCAACGCTTCTATGGGAGTAGATTGTGGTGGGTCTGCTTTACCTTCTTCTTCTTTTTCTGCTTGTTCTTCTGCTTCAATATCTTCAAGTGATTTAAATGTCGTTGGTAATACAAATGTTTTAGTTTTCTTCTCCTTTGAAAATGGAACATCAGTAGTTTCACCAGTTTCAACATTAAATGATTTTCTTACGGGTGCTGGTGCTTCTACTGGTTCGGCAGTCATTAAAGAAGAAGGTATTTTAATTTCAACTAATGGAGGTTTTAAATGTGTTGGTTCTGGGTCATCATCTCGCAACATAGTTTTATCTAATCCTCTTACTCTCAATTCTTCTTCAAATGCCTTTTTAACATTTCTACTTAATGCCTTCTCATCTGTTGCGGTTAATACTGGAACACCCATTTTATCATATTTTAATCCACTACCCAATTTATACATAGAACTTAATACTGAAAAATCATTATTCGCCATTATAGTTGATACATCGTCTTTTGGTGTTGTTGCTAAAACTTTAAATTCATTTACTGCTCTTACTGCTTGTGATGGGGTTAATCCCTTTTCATACGCATCTCGTTTTACTTGTTGTGCTTTCTCATTATATTTATTTAATAATGCGGTTGTTTGTCTATATGTGCGAGGAGGTTTTTTCTCAGTTTTTGTAAAATCTTCGGCATCTTCTGCTTTCTTTTCTTTATCTCTATCTGCTCTACTAATTACATTTTGTCCTACTCTTACAACCGCTTCCTTTTTGTCCGCCTTACGCCGTCGTTTTCTTTTTCTTGCTTTTGATATTTCAGTTATACTATCAGTAATAACTTTATCAATTTTCTTCCTTTTTGTACTAATGACTGCTTCCATTTCTTCACATACATTTTTGGATACATCTTTATCATTTCCTAAATAAACCTTTCTATATCCTATATGATAGTATTTTACACCATCGTCATTTACATATATATTAAATTCGTCTTTTTTAGGTAAAAGAGTAAGACATTTACGCTGAATATAAACTTTCTTTTTTTTGTGTATGTAATGCTTCCCTTTTATATCTGTTTGTATTCTAACTTTTACTAACATACTATATACTATAACTTAATATTTTATTTCAATTATTAAGTTAGTGAAAATTATGGGGAACTTGAAAATTATTAAGAAAATTAAAAGTTTATCAAGTTTCCGCAAAATGTTCGGTTCAATTTTGAAAATTGGAACTAACATTTTTCTGGGGAACTTGAAAATTTATTAGAATTCAAAAATAGTTTTACAACTTTCCCTAAAAATAAAAACAAATAGAATAAGAAAAAATGTCCGTTTCAACTTTCCCAAGTTGCGACTAACATTAATTCTGGGGAACTTGATAATCTTTTTAAATTTCTTAATAATTTTCAACTTTCCCTAATTTTATTTACGCCCATACATTTGCCCCAAATTGTGAATAATATGATGGAACTACACGATGAGGTGGTATGAACGGTTTGTTTGATGGTTGGCGAACTTGTTTCTCAACTTGAACTGAGGATACTGGTAATTTATTTGCGTTTTTGCTTTTAGTCTTTCTAGATTTTTTCGTCATAACTGTATATTATAAGACAATAAAAAAAATATTATAAAAAATTTAATAATAATTCTAAAAAGACCCTACTATGTTTTTTTGGTGTTTATCTAATGTTTCTTGTATTCTAAATTTATATTGCCGTTCCTTAAATTGTTTATCTTCTTCATCTAATACTTTATTTAACTCTTCGGTAGATAATTTATCAATACCTTCTTTCTTGGGTTGATTTTCCATTATATATATTATATTAAGATATTAATTTTCCTTAAATTTACTAAATGAATATTTTTTAGGTATTTTTTTATGAGGAACAATAATAGGTTGTTTATATAAATTATTTTCTTCAACTGCTTTTACTTTATACCGTGTAATATCATTACTGTTAGTAAAATTATGTTTATCAATATTTGATGACTGTGAAGTTTCCATATATAATATACCAAGATAATTATTTTTCAAATTTTGGTAATTCTATATTTAACCAATCTAATATACTATATTTAGATTTAGGTTTATCTTTTAATTGTTTTTTGGTAATATAATCCATATATGCTTTATCATATTTAGTCATTTTCCATTCATAATTTTCACCATATTCTACATAAATCTTTTTCATTTTATATATACTTAATATTTTTAATCTACATCTTCATCAAAATCTTGTGGGACTGGGTCAGTTGTTTGTATTCCCCCAGTATCTTCTGGATTAAGTGATACACCAGTTCTTCTATCAAACTGCCTATTTACATTCGGTGTTGAATAAGCATAAAAATTATGAAATGGTGGAAAATTTTCTGCTACATCACCTCTTTTAATCATACGATTTACTGCTTCTCTTCTTAATTCATTTTGGTGATGTCGTGGAACTCTAATTAATGGGTGTTGGTTAAATGGTGGTATTAATGGTCTAATAGGTTGGTTATTTTGCCTCCAACGACCCACTCCATTAGGTAAATACCCTATATGATGTGGTCTAACTCGTGCTTCATCTAATTCATCATTTTTCCTTGCTTGTTCTTGCTGTAATTTAAATAGTCTATTCATTTATATAATATGTTAATATTATTTTTTTATCCTAATGCTCCAACCGTTCTAACTGTTCTACCTTGATTTGATTGTTTAAATTTACTAATGGGATTACTTTTACCTAAAAAGTTTTCTAATGAATGACTACCTAATACACCAGCAGTTTTATATGAATGACCTTCACCATATCCTTTATTCGCCATACTTAAAGCATCACCTACTATATGATGTCTTTTAACACTACTACAATATTTAGGGGGTGATGGTAATTTACATCTAACACTTGCTTTTAAATATGATTTATCAACACCTCTACCAGTATTAAATGTTTCTGCCTTACCTCCTTTTGTTCTCGCAATATGTTCGCTAATATTCCCTCCTAGACTATGACCTACAGATGTAATATTACTACCATATTTAGATGATACATCGTCGTAAAGTTTTTCACTTCTTTTATATCTATCTGTTGATGCTTGTGTTCCTTTAATAATATGTGCGTCATTATACATATCTTCTGGGTCTGTGGGGTCAGTTCCACGATAAGATATAACAGTTTTACCTAATTTTTTATTATGATATACTGCGTGTTTTTTATCATTAAATGAAGTATCTAATTCATATCCCCCTAAATTCTTTTCTCTTTCACCAATTTTTGTATATGATTGATTAGCAAGATGAGCGTGTAATTTACTTTCATCACTCATAACATCAGTTTCTGTTGCCCCTTGTTTCTTTTCAATAAATTCAACTGCTTTCTTACCAACCTTTTTAGCATACCCTACTGCTTTTCCTAAGTTCCTTTTAAAAAATCCTTGTTTCTTTCCTACTTTGTTATTTGTAGTCATATCTATATATTATATGATTACAAAATATACTTATTAAAAAAATTTAACACTATTATTCGTTTTTTAATACTGCGTTTCCAATATGTCTAACAGTTTTATCAATCTTTTTTTCTTGATTTTCTTTTGGTATTACTAAACATTTATCAACAATATCATAAATCGTTTCCCAACCATAAATATTGCCTAACTTATAAATCTTATCACATTTAGGACACAACTTGCTATAAAGTAAGTATTCCTCACGGCATAATCCACAACTAAACATTTCACTATATAATAGAACAAGAAATTATTTTTTAACTTAAATAAAAAATACATTCTATAATATTAAATATTAAATTTTTTATGAACCTTTTTCATATTATCCTCAATAGTTGTCGGTTCATTCCATAATATCCACCTACTCCAAAAACCAGCAGTATTCGCACCACTTCTAGTCCAATTTTCTCTTTTTTTATGTCTATTAATATATGCTTCTTTTCTTTTAGGGTCTTTATGTATAGTATAATCACTTGCCCCCTCTTGCCCGAAATGTATAGTTTTACCTTTATATTCAATCATATACTTTTTACCTTTTCTAGTGGATTTATCAATTCTCATTATATATATTATGTAAGATTATTATTTTGTATAATAGTTTCTAATGCTTCTACTCTTGTTTGTAATTGTTGTATAATAGTCATACTCATTCTATATAACTGGTCGTATTGAACTTTTTTAATTTCATCTACTGATGTTCCATCATTTAACTCTAATGGATTATTTGCTGTTCCTTGACTAAAAGCATTACTAATCATTTCATTAGTATTTACTTCTATTTCATCTGCTATAACTCCTAACCTCTTTTTATCAGTTGCGTCTTTTGTAATCTTTTTATATTTTTTAATCTTAATTGTTTTAAAAGCGTCCCAATAATCGTCTGCGTCTTCTATTTCATCTTTAATTCTTATATCACTAGTATATTCAGTTGTTCCATATATTTGTAAAGCAGACGATGTCATTTGTAAAACGGTTGTTGAGTTATTAATTCTAACATATAAAGTTGTTGTAGCATTTAGATATGTATCACTAGAACCAGCAAGCATAGCATAAGAACTCGCACCACTATTTCCTTTATTGTATAAAGCACCATATCCAGAACCTCCTCCCCAGTATCCTAATCTTACTCCTCCTACAAATATCTCATTAGAAGTATTCATCGCTGTTCCATCATCTATTATTCTACCACCGAAATCCCCAGCAAATTCTATTTTTTTCTTATATATTACTTCATTTGCTCCTACTTCTACAATAGATGTATCATTTACTTTTAAATTAACTATTTTCCCAGTTTTAGCATTTACAATAGTTTCTCCTAATTCATCTTGAATTAAAGCACAATCAGTTGATGAAAAACAATCTCTATGTCCTATCGCAAATTCATCGCTATTTGTCGCATATCCAACTTTACCTCTACCAAATTCAAATATAGTATCGTCATCTGTGCTTTCAAATATAGTTCCACTTGTCTTTTTTAATTCTATAATA
>Ga0181411_1000493_pt1 | contig 14345 bp, 8 predicted proteins | sample 34SPOviralmetaG_FD_130114 | JGI IMG/M metagenome (GOLD analysis project Ga0181411, IMG submission 130114) | Marine viral communities from the oligotrophic San Pedro Time Series (SPOT) site, San Pedro Channel, CA, USA - 34 SPOT_SRF_2012-07-09 | ecosystem: Environmental > Aquatic > Marine > Strait...
ATCAAGGCTGTCCTGTTCAAGCACCTGATCGCCGTAGGCTCGTGCCACCAATAATTGCTCAAGTACAGCGTTGTATCGCCACACCCAAGCGCCTCCAAGGGCCGTAGAAAGGGCCTTGCCTTTCGACCATGAAGCAGGCGCTTTATTCGACCACGAGTCGAGCAGTGCTTTTCTTTGCCCCGCATCGAGTGGTGACTGTTGCGCCCATTGGCGCTCGATTCGCATTAAGGCGGCCAAGGAAGGTAAACGCTCGGGGCGGCATACCAAATGGTCTGAAATGCTGCGCGGGAGGGCCACCCAACGCATACCCTCGTCATCGTTGACCAGATGATTGAGATCAAGGTGCAGGGGTGGAAGGCCGACGGTCGCTTGTGTATGTGGCGCCCTCCACAATGTGTGTGGTTTCAACACATCTTCCATGGCCTTGAGGCGTTCGTTCCAGAGCCGTTCAGTGTTTGGTGTGTGGAAAGCCACCAATGCACCGTGAAGTTGTCCAATGGAGGATGCAAGTGAAGTGAGTTGCGTCATTTCTTTGGTCGGTGTTGCCAAATGGTGTGCAGGGTAAATTAAGACTCGATCGTGCTCACCTGCAGTCCAACCACCAATCGGCAAAATAATCGAGAGGTGTTCAAGTGCTTTTTTCCAAGGTTCATAACGCGCTAAACGAGAGGCGTCTTCACCCACCATAAAGGGGGAGACTCTAGCAACGTAGGCGTCATCAATGTGCAAAACAAGGCCATATCGATCTTCCCCCACCAGTTTCACCTCGTCCACGGCATTTGGCCATTGGCCCCACTGAACTCCATTTCCCGGTGGTGAGCGCCACCACGATGCAGACTGGACTTCTGAGATATCCCACATCTGCAGGCGCCCGTAGGATGTGCGGAGTTCCCCGGCTTCAAGGGCTTCATCCATGGATTGCTGGGCAATCCCTGATGGCCACCAAACAGGTTCCTCCATGGTCTTGCCAAGCGGTGATGGTTCTCAAGCGTGCCGTCTCAGAATCGGGCTCAGGATTGAGGAATGTGCAAGCGATGAAATGAAACACCATGCCTTCTTGGAAGGGTCGAGGGTGAGCATGGGAATTTCTGAACGCATGGGTGACGTCCTCGGTTTAGCCGTGGAATCAAAGCTCATGCGCGAGATTACTGAGCACCCGGTCAGCGTTAAGCACTTGGCAATCATCATGGATGGAAACCGCCGATTCGCTTGGAAAAGCAATATTGCCACTGGAATTGGCCACCGTATCGGCAAGGAAAAACTCGAGAAAGTGCTCGATTGGGTGCTCGATGTTAACATTCCTTGGTTGACCGTGTATGCTCTATCCACTGAAAACCTCAATCGTCCTCAAAAGGAACTTGACGTGTTATTCAATCTCTATGTCGAAGGTCTGCACGACATTGCAGATGATCCTCGAATTCACGATAACAAGGTCCGTGTGCAAATCATTGGGCGGCGTGAACTCTTGCCCAAATCGGTCAACGACGCCATCGATTATGCCGAATCAAAAACCCAGGATTATGATCAATTTGTCTTCACAGTCTGCCTTGCCTACGGTTCGCGAGAAGAGATGATTGATGCCATTCGATCGATTGCCAAGGAACATGCTGAAGGGGATTTGCCACTCGAATCCATCGATGAACAAGCCGTCTCTGAACGTTTGTACACTGGAGATATGCCAGACCCTGATCTTGTGATTCGTACCAGTGGTGAAGAGCGAATCTCGAATTTCCTCTTGTGGCAGATGGCCTATTCCGAACTCTACTTCACCGATGTCTTTTGGCCCTCGTTCCAAAAGAAGGACTTGCTCAAAGCGGTTCGAACCTTCCAAGACCGACGGCGACGATTTGGAGAGTGAACCTGTGGTCGTGTGCGATGAGTGCAACGGTTGGTTGAACCCCGCATTGGCTGCTGATTCTGCAGTGAGGCGAGGTGATGAAGTGCTGCTCATCCAACGAAAGTTCCCTCCAATGAAAGGCGCATGGGCGTTTCCAGGTGGCTTTGTCGACCGCGGTGAAGACCCGTTGAAGGCAGCGCTTCGCGAACTCAAAGAGGAGACAGGATTGGTAGGCAGCAGTGCGACATTACTGATGGTGATGGGCGATCCAGAGCGAGATCCACGCAAGCACATTGTGTCAATTGTGTATGAGGTCGAAGTTTCTGAAGATCAGATGCCTGTTGCAGGTGATGATGCTCAAGACGCACGGTTTTGGCCCATCGATGTCTTGCTTTCAGGCGAGGTTGAATTTGCTGGTGACCACCGAACCATCCTCAAAAACTGGCTCAATCGATGAGGTTTGAATCAAGCCAGGTCGCAAGTTGGCGACGGGCATCAGGCCAATCTTCCGGTTCCAAGGCTTCCGTGAGATGCAAGCCCGTCAGGAACTGAGCATGCATGTTGTGCCACGCATCGCCTTCACATGCTTCAGTCCAACGAAACAAGGGATAACCCTCATCTTGTAATCGATCGAGGAAGCCACGTTTTGCTGCGCTGACAAGCAAGGTTGGTACGCCTAAAAGTGCAGCCTCGCTGGCAAGGGTTACAGATTGTGTAATGACTCCATCGTGCGCTGCAAGTTCACCGACAAGACGCCATGGGTCACCATGAAACGCCCCTTCATCAGCTTGCGTAATCAACAAACCATCGAGGGTTGATTCTGGGATATCGATCAGTTCGTCACCATCATGAATGCCATCGCCAACCAAACGACGAACAAGCACCCGTGGTGGGTTGCTGACCGCCGAGGGACGCAAACTTGGACGCAGGTGAATGTGGCCGTGCAAGCCATTCAAACGATGAACGGTAGCGGTTTTGGTCCCCTTCAAAAGCCCCCCATCAATCGATTCATCCCAATGGATTGGAAGCACGAAATGGGTGGCTGATTTCAATGCCAATCGGTGAGCGATATGATTGACTTCTGTGTCGCTGATGTACCAGCGCTCCTTGATCGAAGAAAGACGGCGGCGAAGAACTGGAGACCGCCATGCAAGCAATTCGATGGAGGCGCCAACGGCGACAACCCGCTCGATTGGTGCGCTCGATTCACGCATGCATTGGCGCAAAAAGGCATGACTCGATCGCCAACGATTGAATGCTATGCGTCGCTTTTGTGGACCAACGGGCCGATCGACCCAATGGGTTTGGCGTCGAGGGAGATGGCCGTCGCCACCAGCAAGCATGGATTCAACTTCGCTTCGTCGAGTCGCAATGATGACGTCGTTGCTTTGTCCTGCTCGAAGAAACGATGCAAGAAGCCGAACATGAGCTGGATGGTCGAGGACCCAGCAGGTTCGCATAGCCAAGCCTCGGGTCACACCGTTCTCAATGCATCGCTCAAATGCGAGAAGTTGATGGGGCGCTTCGGCCCACATCACACCATGGAAAAGCAGCGCATTGACCCACCAGGTACCAAAAAGTACGCACCATATTCACCCGGCGTGATGGTTGGAAACACCATTTGGCTGTCTGGTCAGATCGATGTTGATTCAGGCGACACCATCGAAATTCAAACCAAAGGTGCCCTCAACAAAATCGATGCACTGCTCGGTGAAGCTGGGGCCTCAAAGAACGATGTTGTGTTCGCTCAAGTGCTGCTCAAGTCAATGGAATTCTACGCTCCGATGAATGAAGTCTATGGCACATGGGTCGAATCCATGGACGTCAAACCTGCCCGTGCGGCTTTTGCTGTTGACGCACTTCCTGCTGATGCGCTTGTGGAAATTGTTGTTCAAGCCATCCGTTCTTGAGGCGATCCTTTGCCGGGCTCACCCTACCTCGAAGAGCCACCAAAAGGGCTGATGACATGGCCAAGGTTGTTGAAATTGACCGTCCCATTTGCGGTTATCGGACTGTGCATAGCGGTGTATGTTGACGCTGTGTTTCAGGTGCTCGCTGTGTTCTCAGGCGTGTTGTTCATCACAGCATTCACCCGTCGTTAAATCCCATAGGTATCCTTGAAAGGGGCAAGCCAATCGACGAAGCATGGACGAATGGCCTGTTCAGTGCTTCAAAGCCTACGATATTCGTGGACTTTCAAACGGTGATGGCACCGGAGAGTTGACGCCTGAATTCGCCTATCGACTTGGAAGGGCGATGGCCACCTACCTTGGTTGCGATGCTTTTGCTGTTGGGCGCGACATCCGTGATTCTTCTCCGGCACTCACCAGAGAATTGATGCGAGGTCTTGTCGAAGGTGGTGTTGAAGTTCATGACTTAGGCATCGTTTCCACAGGTTGCGTCTACCATGCATGCTGGACACTTCCAGTCGATGGTGGCGTGATGGTAACCGCAAGTCACCTGCCAATGCCAACACATAACGGATTCAAGATGTGCAAAGGCACCTTGCCGCTCGCTGGTGAAGAAATTCAAGAACTCAAAGAGGTGTTTTTGAAAGGTGAATTCCGAACTGGCGAAGGTCAAATTCGTGACACGCCTCACTTGGACACTTACATCGATGCGATTATCGAATCGACCGGTCCAATTGCCCGCCCAGTCAAGGTTGCTGTCGATTGTGGCAACGCTGTACCAGGACCTGCCATGTCCGTGTTGCTCGACAAGATGAATGTTGATCATGTGGATTTGTACTGTGATTGGGACGCTACAGAACCAAACCATGGTGCCGACCCGACACGACCAAAGAACATGGTCGATTTGGGCAAGGCTGTTGTTGAACATGGCTGTGAATTTGGACTTGGTGCAGATGGCGATGGTGACCGTTTGGGCGCCGTCGATGAGACGGGCGCCTTCGTCTATCCAGACCGTTTAATCGCCTTGCTGGCCGATGATGTTGTTGGCACAGAGGAAGGAAAAGACCTGCTGATTTACGATGTCAAGTGCTCGATGAACGTCGAGAAAGCTATCGTTGCTGCAGGAGGACGACCAATGATGGCCAAGACCGGTCATTCGTTCATGAAGCGAGTGTTAGCAGCCCATCAAGATGCGTTGATGGCTGCAGAAATGAGCGGTCACATCTTCATGGCTGACCGTGGATGGTACGGCTTTGATTGTTCATTGTACAACGCTGCTCGACTGATTGAGTTGTGGTCGCGCACCAATGGACTCAAGTTCAGTGAAGAATTGAATCGCTTAGCGCCTAATTTACCGACCACTGGTGAGGTCAAGGTGCCGTGTCCTGAAGAGAAGAAATTGGAAACGGTTGAAGCCATTCGCTTAGCCTTTGAAGACTATGATTCGTCAACCATTGATGGTGTCCGGGTTCGCTTCAATAACGACACAACAGGTGAGCAAATCGGATGGTACTTGGCTCGTAAGTCAAACACCGAACCAATCCTCGTGATGCGCGTCGAGGCAGTGGATGAAACGGTCTTGAAAGTCCTGCTGATGATGATTCAACAGCGAGTTTCACCGATCATCAACATTGACAAATTACTGGAATAATCACCCGACCGTATCCCAGAAATTGGTGCTTCCTGATTCACTCGAACCTTTGACCGCTGACTGTATCTTTTTGGCAGAAGCTGAAAACTTATTGTCAGTTATTACGAAATCCAATCGCCCAATCTGATTAAAGCCGCCGTCTGAAAAGACACGTATGCTCCAATCGCCTTCAGCCCACTCCCCGTATGATAACGATACGTTGTTCACGTTGATGTCCCTGATGTATTTCCATCGCTGGTTTTGCTCTCCGTGATCGTAATCTGGTGCGCCTCTTGGATAGATGCAGACCCAAGCATCGTTGTGGTTTGGGGGGTTGTTGAGTTTGAAGCGGATGGGCTTGCCGGCCACGGCTTCCAGCACCTGGATTGATTCATCTGAACCAGACGTGGAGGAAGGACCGGGGTTGAGGTGCTGTTGAGGTTGAGTCGCAGCGTCGGGCGGGTGATAGATTGTTGGTACCGGATGCTTGCCGCCTGGGGCACCCGGATGACCCCAGCCTTCGACATTTTCCCATACGCCTTCACGTGGAGGAACACCGATCTTTCCACCGGTATGCGCAGCATAGAGGACCCCGACTTTTGAGATAATCATCCACTTGTTCCACTCCGGGCGTTGATGGTTAGTTCCGCAGTCTTGGAAAGCGATGAAAATCTCAGGGTTCTGAGTATGCTGGTAATGGCCAGCGATAGTGCTAAAGTGTCTATTCTCATGTTTGCCGGGCATGAACTCGTAGTTCCCGTTCACTTCCGGACTTCCGGCTTGAGCGACGATTACATACGAGGGCATAGCGGTAATTGTTGCAGATTCTCTATGTCTTGTATTACCCGAGTTTCCTTCGTAAATGGCCTTGGTGCCGTCAGGGCTCCAAGTGATGTTTCCGTCCGCCTGAATTGTACCTGTGGAGCCAAACTTAGGCACTTTAACTGTGTTGCCTTCTATGTACCATTTCACATCTCCTGATAGGTCGCCCGTTGCTATGAATTCGTTTCTGGCTTGATGGTTCTTATCTTGGTGAACTCTTGCACGCTCAATCAAGCTCCGGTCTGCGTTCTCCATTCGGTACCACCCTGTCTGGAAACTCAAGATGAGTTCACTTGTCTTGCGATACTGTTCAATCTTGATATCTTCCCCACCACCTCTTGGCGCATGGTCACGGTTCCACTGTGCCGTGCCATCCTGCTGTGCACTCAGGTACTTTCCATGGCAGGATTTCAAACAGACGACATCGTTGCCGCGAGCTTCAACTGTGAACTCCTCCCAGCCACCTGGTGGTGCTTCTCTACGATTGATTTGCACGGTACCGTTCTTCTGTGCTGAAACATACATTCCGTGCGCACCTTTCAGGGCGATTTTACCACCTTCTCGCTTTTCAAGATGGAAATATTCCCAGGCATCCGCTCGATCGCGGTTCCACTCGGCACGCCCGTCAGGCTGAGCGCTCAGGTACTTGCCGTGCACGCTCTTGAAGGCGACCTTTACTTCGACGGTTACATACGAGGGCATAGGTGTGGATTGGTTTGCAGATTCTCTTTGTCCTGAACTGCCCAGAGATGAAACAACCTCGAATACGACGTGTGTAAGCTCTCGGCCGTTATTGTCCGTATCATGAAGCCTTAGAGTCCACGTTCCCAATCCAGGGTTGGGCAGGGTGATGTCTCCCTTGGTCCTTCCTCCAAGATACTCATAACTGGTATCGTGGCTATCGTTAACTGCTTCATCGCCATGAGGTATCGCCACGGGTACGATTCCTATCCAAGCGTCATCGGGTAGTTTGGATGCGGTGAAAGAGAAATTGATGCCCTCATCAATCGTGTATGTGGATTTGGAGGTTGTGATTGTTGTATTTCCTGCAACTATGCCTTCGGATGAGGTAGGTGTAGAGGGTTGATGATGAGGACTGTAAATCTCGAAATCCAAGCGATGCTTGAGGCTATACCCGCCATCTTTGAAGACGCGTATGCTCCACTTGCCTGCAGGTTGCCCCGGTAATGTGGCGTAGTTCACATTAATATCCCTCAACCAGCTCCATCGACCACCGTGGTCTTGATCATCAGCACTTACAGGATAGATGCCTACCCACGAATCTCTTCCCAAACGTGTACTATTGATTCTGAAGGGTACCGGCTGATTTGGCGCTGCTTGCCCAATAATCTCAATTGGCTCTTTCTCCTCTTCAAGTTCCTTTCTTCTTGCTTCTTTCAATGAGACAGCGGTGACTATCGAGCCGATAACAGTCAATGCGCCAATGCCTGTGAGAGTCGCACCAAGTACAGTCAACAGTGTAGATTCGACAAGTGCTTCACCATCTTGAATCCACATACTTGGAAGATTGTCGTAGCCAACAGGTGGTTGTGGTTCGTTGGCATATTCTGCAGTAATTGTTGTATTCCCTGCCATACAACCATTGCAAGCACGTCCAAGTTTTACCAGTTGGAAAAGACCATCATTTATCCATTTTTCTTTTGGCCAGTGTTGTGCATCGCAACCACTACCCTCATGAGAAATCTCGAGTTCGAAGACTTGCCTTGTTTCATCCGCCTCATTATATGAAGACCATCCTGTCCACGGGTCACTCATCCAAGCTCCCGAATGAGTTGCATTCACGATTACATTTTCACAATAATCATGCATTCCATTACCGTTGAAATCACCAGGCGTTCCTGGAATGAAAATAATGAATCCTTGGTCACCTAAACTGTCTTCATCAATGATCTCTAGAGTATAACTAGAAAATCCCGGCACATCTTCGATGAACTCCTCTGCCATTACGCCACCAATGATTAGCAATACTATTCCGGGAATCATGAGGAATATGCCAAACACGGGCATAACCTTGGTCCACCCAGGAGCGGACTTGCCGGTTTTGGCATGAGATTTAACCCACGAAGATAACAAGACAAACAAAGCGACTACGACCATGACCCCGCCAACGCCAAATGCTATCGCGCCTGGAATGAGCATTCCGAGGTTCTCCTGTTCACTTCCAATAAAGAGTGGTAAACCGATAATGTTCAACAATATGCCAATCGACAATGCGGTAATTGCTGGACCCCTGTTTGACTCTGCCTCTGCCGCGCTGGCGCTTTGCTCGCTAAGAGTCGCTCCTGGATCAATGGATTCTGATGATGTTGAACTGGATTCCTCTTCTTCACCCTCGACTTCGGCTTCCTTCCCTTCATCGAAGATGTACTTTGGATTCCTCAATTGATCAAGTGTGTTCCACAAAGCACCTATCAGTGGAAAGCCACCAAAAAAGCCTAGGCCGAGGAATGGGAAAATCTTCCACCAGCTCTCGCTCCATTCCCCCCAAGGAAGCAGCCACCAAGTAACTGGCAGGCATACAAGCCAGAGCAAGGCCCAAATTGCAGCAATTGGAATCAACGTGACCGACGTCCACACGTTCTTCAGCCATTCCTCAGTGACCCCTTTGCTTCTGTAGGTGAAAAGAACGAATGAAATGGTCAATGGTGCAAGACCGACTGAGACAAGCAAGGTTCCAAGCAATGACCACCAAATCCCACCTCTCGAATGAACCTCGCTCTCAATCGCTTCATCCCCAAGGGCGTTGTACGTAAGCCAACTTTCTTCGAAGAACCATTGAACATTCAGGGGTTCAATGAACATCCATGCCCACGCCAAACCACCTGCAAACATGATCATGATGAGACGGTTTCGACGGCTAAGTTCTTCGAGCGAACACGCGTAAAGCGACTCGTTGACCCCCCTGTACACGTCGCGAGCCATTGTCGAATGCTGGATGGGCTGGAATTTATATCTGCCCGAATGAACTTCTTTCAATCAAAGAGATTGCACACAGAGGTACAGCCCACACAAGCCGTTCTTCTGTGTCAAACATCAGTGATTTCGATGTATGGTGCAATGGCGTAATCGAAGACGATCAGTTCGACGGTGTAGGACACATCTTCGCCGTCGTCGCTGTGCATGCAACCTGCTCCCCCACCAGTTTCAGCAGTCACCGAAATACTGGCATTGTAAGGTCCAAGGCCTGCGCCCATTGAATCGATTTGCTCAACGATTTCCGCTTCTGATAATCCCGAGATGACCCCCATCATTGAGTCATTGTACCAAATGGCCTCAGCAAAGTGATTGCCGCCTTGTCCACCATTTTGACCTGAAGCACTTCCAGTAAATCCAGCATGTTCAGTGTCTCCAGAGATTGTATCTGCTTGATTGTTATTATTTCCAGGCAATGCACAGCCAACGCCACCGCCGGTTTCATCGTCTTCACCATAGGTCATCGTCAACCGAACACCAACGATGTTCATGTCATCGGCGCCATCAATAGCGTCGGTGTGGAGGTTTTCGATGTTGTATGTGGTACCATCAGCGATGTATTCTCCACCGCTTGCTAATTCAACATAGGTCAATTCGCCAGTGACTTCGTAGTCACGAACACCACCCATGCCAGCAGCACCGTCAACGCCGCTTGCTGCGACTGAGAAATACAATGGGAAGGCGATGAGGAAAAAGCCGATGCAGACCGCTGTGATTTGTGTATCACGGTTGTTTTTTAGATCATCCAAGGTCCACATTTACCTTCGCCTCTGGTTAAACGAGGTGGTGGTGACCTCTATGACTTTCGGTTCCTTGCCCGACTAAGAATCTTCATCCTCATCGTCCGCTTCTGCTTGAACAAGTTCGGGTTGTTCGTCTTCTTTGAGGAATCGTGTGACGACCATCATCGCCACAAGGAGCAACAAAAAGGCGATGATTGGGCACATCCAATACGCATCGAAATCAAACTTGGGCTCGGGTTCTGGTTCAGGCACAACATAGGGTTCAGTCGTTGTTTCGTTTCGCATCGAAGGAATACCGGCATCGAATTCAACACCAATAATTTCAATCATCAGTGTGAAGGTCACTGGAACCATCTCACCAGTCACTTGAACGGTATACATCGTGAGGTTCTGTGGGAACAAGCCAACACCGGTAATGGTACCGTTTGTGAACGTCATACCTTCAGGTAATTCAGGGAAGATGGTCCAAAGTGGTTCATCGGTTTCATCGAAATAGTACAGTGGTGCAAGCGAGCCAATGGACTCGTTGACATCAAGCACAATGATGGTCTCAGGGTAGCGGGCAATGAAGAATGGTTGATTGATTTCCAATGTAAAGTTGGCTTGTGATGAACCACCAGTGTTGTTCGCCCACACGGTGAATACGGTCTCTGAAAGATTGCTTTCAGGCACACCGACGATCAATCCATTGACCAATTCCATGCCCTCTGGAAGATCTGGATAAATCTCCCATGAAGCAGGTTGACCACCAGTGAGCATCGGAACGATGTATCCAGCTGAAACGCCGTTAACAAGTTCCACGACTGCTGGTGGGTATTCGATGATTGCAATCGGTTCGAGAACGGTCAAATTGAATTGAATGGTGACATTACCACCGGTGTTGTTCGCCCACACCGTGTAGCTCACTTGGGTACTGTTGACCAATGGCGTACCATGAACGACGCCATCAATGAGGGATACACCGAGAGGCAAGGCTGGTTCGACTTCCCAAGTAGCGATAAATCCACCACTGTTGTTGATGGTGAAATTGAGTTCATCTTCGCCTCGCGTGAGAACAAACTCATCCACTTCAATCGAAAGATTGGCTGGTGGCTCAAGCACTGTAATGGTGAGCGAAGTGTTCACAGAGCCTCCGGTATTGATCGCCGTAATGGTGAACATCGTTGCGGTCATGTTGACAAGTGGCGTACCGGAAACCGTGCCGTTAGTAAACACAAGACCGTCTGGAAGGTCTGGAGAAATCGACCATGTTTCGACAAATCCACCATCGGAAATCGAGGTCGAGTTGTTCATTGCCTCATAGCGCATCAAAATGATGGAATCAGGTGTGAAACCAATGATTGGTAGTGGCTCATTGACGGTGATCGAAATCACAGCAGATGCTGAACCACCACTGTGATTAGCCCAAACGGTGTACACTGTATGGGTCATGTTGACGGTTGGTGTTCCTGAAATGTATCCATTGTTGAACACCAGGCCTTGAGGCAATTCCGGCTCAATTTCCCATGAGGATGGCACGCCCATCGTGAGGTTCGGCTCTAAGGTGGCCATGGCAGCATCTCGTGTGAGCGTCAGGTTGGATGGATCATAGGTGAGGACACCAAGCGGTTCAACAATCGTGATGTTGAGCGTGGCAGATGAGGCACCTCCGGTGGTGTTGGCCCATACGGTGAACATCTTCGTCGTCATGTTCACTTGCGGCATTCCTGAAATCGTACCTTCGCTGAACACGAGACCTGCGGGCAAATCTGGCTCAATAGCCCAGAATTCAACACTGCCGCCCTCAATGGTCGGAGTGACTGGCAGCATGGTTTGATTTCGAATCAGGGTGATGTTGTAAGGGTCGTAGGTGAGGTTGACTGCGGGTTCCAGCACGGTGATGTTGACCCATGCAGTTGCACTGCCACCGGTTGTGTTGGCGAAGACCTGGTATTGAGTTTGGGTCATGTTATTGACTGGCGTTCCAGAGAAAACACCGTTGGCGAACGTAATGCCCAATGGAGGTGCTGGTTCGATGCCCCATTCCTCAACGCTACCGCCCGAGACACTTGGGTACATTGGGCTCATCGTGACGCCACGAATCAAGGTCCTGTTATCTGGATTGTAGACCAGTGTGACAATTGGTTCAAGGATCGTGATGTTCACTGTGGCCGAAGCAACGCCGCCACTGTTGTTGGCATAGACCGTGAACATGTAGGTGGACAAGTTGACCAGTGGGGTTCCTGAAATTACACCGTTGCTAAAGTTGAGTCCGTTCGGGAGCGCTGGGTGGATGGCCCAGACTTCGACCACGCCACCCGAGTAGGTTGGTGAAAGTGGCGCCATGGAGACATTGCGTGTCAGTGTGATGTTGGTGTAGGACAAGTCACCCGACGGTTCTAGGATGGTCAGGTTGATTGTGTGTGAAGCGCTTCCACCGGTGTTGTTGGCATAGACCGTGAACATACTGGTGGTCATGTTGACCGTCGGTGTTCCCGAAACGGTACCGTTGTCAAACAACAAGCCTGCAGGAAGATCTGGATGGATGCTCCAGAATTCCACCATGCCACCAGAAACGGTTGGCACCATATCGCTCATCTGCGTACCACGAACCAAGGTCATGTTTTCTGGGTTGTAATCCAACATGGCGATCGGTTCAAGGATGGTGATGTTGACGGTGTGTGAAGAAGAACCTCCAGAGTTGTTGGCCCACACGGTATAGGTTGTGCGCGTCATGTTGACGTCAGGCGTTCCTGAAATCAGACCGTCAGTAAAGACCAGTCCAGATGGCAAGCCGGGGACAATCGTCCAATCATCCACAATGCCACTGTAGATTGGAACGAGGTCGCTCATGGTGACATCACGAGTCAACGTCAAGTTCTGAGGATTGTACTGCAAGTCAACGACTGGGTCATAGATGGTGATGTTCAGATAAACCGAATGAGAACCACCAGAGTTGTTGGCCCAAATTTGGTACATGGTTCTGTTCTGAACCGCGGTTGGTGTTCCAGATATGGCACCAGATATGGAATCGAGCGTGAGTCCTGTTGGGATGGTTTCCTCAATCGCCCACGATGTGATTTCGCCACCTGTAATGCTCGGCGATAACATAGCCATGGCCGTGTTGTTCACAAGCGTCAAGTTGTAGGATGAATAGTTGAACATCGGTGCTTCATGAAGCACGGTGATGTTGAGTGAAGCTGTGGTGGAACCGCCGGAGTTGTTGGCCCAGATGGTGAACTGTGTGGTCGTCAAACGCTGTGTTGGAATACCCCATATCGTTCCGTTGCTTGGCTCAAAGGTCAATCCGTTCGGCAAATCTGGTGCAATGGTCCACGAGGTGATGTCACCAGAGCCGGTCAGTGTGGCGTTCAACGGCAAATCACTGCTGGCCGTGTTGTTGTAAAGCGTGAGGTTGGCAGGTAAATACGAAAGCGTTGGCATTTGATCGTTGACCGTGATGTTAATGCTCACATTGAATGAACCACCTGTGTTGTTACCGTACACGGTGTAATTTGTGGTCGTCCATAGCTCGGTTGGCGTACCCCAAATGGTTCCGTTGTTGGTGCCAAAGTTGAGGCCTGCAGGCAAGGTGCCCATCAAGACCCAATCTGTTGGAGCGTCTCCTGAATAATGGGTGGCTGGTACAAGCGGCAAGTCATTGCTGACCGTGTTGTTGGTCAGGGTGAGGTTTTCTGGGTTGTAGGTAAACGAAGGTGCTCGGTCATCGACGGTGATGTTGATGTAAGCCGTGCTCGAACCACCGCTGTTATTAGCGGTAATGGTGAACATGGTTCTGTTCATCTGGACAACCGGCACTCCAGAAATCGTACCAGTGCTTTGTGAGAAGGTGAGTCCGCTTGGCAGGGCTGGAGAAACACTGTATCCATAGATTGTCGAACCTGTTCCTGTGAACAGATTGCCGTAAGTTCCGTCATGATAGACCGTAGAAATCACGTCGTTGTCATCGATGTAAATGTCCGGCCTCGGTTGTTGCAGATTAATCTCTGAAGTTATACTGCCACCGTTCCAAGAACTTCCATCATGGCTGTAATAATTGACAAGTCTGTAATTGTTATTTTGCCCAGAGACCGAAGCGGTCATCACATGCGGATAATCGTTGCTGTCCAAAGCAATCCGAACATCAATGTGCCTTTCTGTTTGGTCGATTGCGGTGTGTTGCCACGAACCTGAGGCGTTGGTTGAATAATAAAGGCCATATCCGTTCGTTCGATACACCACGTGAACATCTCCCTGAGCGTCGATTGCGATATCCGGCCCAAGATAATTCGAGCGGGAGAGGAGAGTAGTGTACGAGCCATTCTCATATTTTCCAACACTGAAAGAATTCCCAGCAGTGAATGCAACGTGTGGTACATTGTCATTGTTGAGAGTAAGAGATGGTTCACCTGGTTTGTTTTGGTTTGTTA
>Ga0181411_1000494_pt1 | contig 14336 bp, 26 predicted proteins | sample 34SPOviralmetaG_FD_130114 | JGI IMG/M metagenome (GOLD analysis project Ga0181411, IMG submission 130114) | Marine viral communities from the oligotrophic San Pedro Time Series (SPOT) site, San Pedro Channel, CA, USA - 34 SPOT_SRF_2012-07-09 | ecosystem: Environmental > Aquatic > Marine > Strait...
AGCGACCAATAACGCTATCATAAACGGAATGTCAGAGCTAATCTATGGAAAAGGTATAGATGCTTCCGATAGCAATAAAAGACCTGAACAATATGCTCAAATGAAGTCCTTGTTCCAGCCAAAGACAATGAGACGAGTTTGCTCTGATTTTAAGATGATGGGCCAAGCAGCGTTTCAAGTCATCTATTCTAAGGATCATTCACGAATCACAGAGGTTCACCATATACCTATCGAAAGCCTAAGAGCTGAAAAATGCAATGAAGAGGGAGATATTGAGGCGTATTACTATGCTAAAGATTGGTATGATGTAAAAATGAAAAAAGAGACTCCTATGAGGATTCCTGCTTTTGGTTTCTCTAAGGATGGTATTGAGATTCTATACATTAGACCTTATCGTGCAGGTTATCACTATTATAGTCCAGTAGACTATCAAGGAGCTTTACCATTTGCATCTGTAGAAGAAGAGATAGCAAACTATTACATCAATGTAGTTCAGAATAATTTTAGTCCATCTATGCTCATAAACTTCAATAATGGAGTTCCTGATGAGAATGCAAGGTATGAGATAGAGCAACGCATAGCGCAAAAGTTTGCAGGCACATCTAATGCTGGTCGTTTTATTTTAGCTTTCAACGACTCTAAGGAGATGGCTGCTGATGTTACCCCAGTAAGTTTATCTGATGCAGCAGACCAGTATCAGTTTTTGTCAGATGAGGCATCTAAAAAGCTAATGGTAGGTCACAGGGTTACATCTCCTATGCTTTTAGGAATTAAAGATCAAACAGGGTTAGGAAACAACGCAGAAGAATTAAAGACAGCAAGTGAGCTTTTTGAGAATACTGTCATCGCTCCTATGCAAGAAACAATTCTTGATGCTTGTGATGAGATACTTGCTTACAATGAGATCGCTCTAAACCTTTATTTCATCACTTTACAGCCACTATCTTTTAAAGAGAATGTAGTTGTTGACCAAGAGACAAGAGAGCAAGAGACAGGCGTTAAATTAAGCTCAGTAGACTTGAAAAAACCTTGTCAATCAGGATATGAGCAATATGGAATGAAAATAAAAAATGGCAAGAAAGTTCCTAATTGCATTCCAATCAACAATAGCGAAGATGTCAAGCTAAAAGAGATTGATGGTCAAAAGGTTTACAACACAAAAGAAGAAGCAGAAGCTGCTGCATCTGCAAAAGGATGTCAGGGATATCACGAACACGAAGAAGATGGTGTTATTTTCTATATGCCTTGCTATAGTCACGATGATATTAAAGCATTAGACGATGATGAATATGGTAAAATCTATGAATCTTTAAGTGAGCTTGGTGAAGATATAGATTTAAACGAGTGGGAGCTTATTGAAGAGTCTGCTGTTGATTACGAACATGAAGCTGCAATCGATAAGATGTATAGTTTTGCATCTACAGGCACAGCTCGACCAAACGCTAAGAGTGTACAGGATGGAATTACTCCTGATGGCAGACCATACAAAGTGAGATATCAATATACTGGAGGGCTTCAAGAAAACACAAGAGATTTCTGTCGTATGATGGTCAATGCTAAGAAGATATATCGCAAGGAAGATATTGTCTCAATGAATAGTGTTCAGCTTAACTATGGCTGGGCAGAAAAAGGCAAGCAGTCAGAAGGCTACTCAATATGGTTCTACAAAGGTGGAGGGGCTTGTCATCATTTTTGGATGCGGCAAGTCTATATGGGTAAAGAAGGCGCAAAGAATGTAGATGCTAAAAGTCCAAAAGCAGAAGTAGGAGTAAATAAGGCAAAAAGAGAAGGAGCTAAAATTGTTACCAATGATCCTAAAGTAGCAAAAAGACCAATCGATATGCCAAATGAAGGATTTGTAAACCCAAGATAAACTATGGCAACAGCATTATTTATATCAAGAGAAGACTTAGTACGAAACACGCTGATTTCAGGGAACTTAGATGTTGACCGTTTTATACAGTTTATAAACATTTCGCAGACTATACACATTCAGAACTTTACAGGAACAAAGTTGTATGATGCAATCAGTAATATGATTATCAATAACACACTTACACAGGCTGACAATCCTAATTACCTAAAATTAGTTACTGATTATATACAGCCAATGCTTATCCAATACGCAATGGTGGAATATCTTCCTTTTGCAGCTTACACAGTAGGCAATGGAGGCGTTTACAAGCATACTTCAGAAACATCTGTAAGTGTTGACAAGTTAGAAGTAGATTATTTAATTGAAAAATCTCGCAAGTTAGCAGAGTATTACACAGAGAGATTTACAGATTATATGATTTACAATCAAAATCTTTTTCCTGAATATACAACTAACAATCAAAGCGATGTCTACCCTGACTACACAGTACAAAACACAGGTTGGAACTTGTAAGAAGACTTACAGGCCAAAACTAGAAAATCAAAATAAATTAAAAACATTCTTAAACAAAAAGAAAAAATGAGTTTTATAGAAATTTTTAAAGACAACAACGACTGGAATGAGAAAGTAATCATTGGAGCTTGTAGTTTTTTCGTATTGGTATTATTTGCAGGTATTGATCTCGTTACAGGGATTTATGGTAAAGAGTTAATTGTTAGTGATACAATATTTCAAGCCTTCGTCATTATTACACTTGGTTCATTCGGAATCGCTTCAGCAGAAAACATTTTCCCATCTAACAAAAAACCCTGCGACTGTAACAAATGAAAGACAAAGCCAAAACTGAAGGTAAGCTAGATAGCTTAATGGAGAGCGTAACAAAAAGAAATTTATCTATTTTAGGTGAAGAGACTACGTTTGGTTTAACTGTTAAAAGTTTAATTGCTATTGCCATAGGTATCGCCTCTTTTGTTGGTTTGTATTATAATCTAGATGCACGAATTTCGACAAATGCAGAATTAGGAGTAAAGTTGCCTGAACCAGTAGTATCTCGAACAGAATTTGAATTAAAAGACGAACTTGTAAGAGAGTCTGTAATGGAAACAAAGAAAGACATTCATGACATAAAATTGCAAATGAATAGAATTGAAGATCGCTTGTATGAAATTAAAATTTCAAGATGAGACAGTTTCTGTCTATTCTACTGATTTCATTTGGGTTTTTTTTTCAGACCACAAATAAAGATTTAGAAAAAGACTTAAACAAGGATTTGTTGATTATAGAGTACAACGCTCCTTTTAATTTAAAAAACGCCTACAAAGGCTTTGATTTATTATCAGGAGTAAGCAAAAACAGAGTTTGCATTGAAACAAGTCCTAATCAAAGAAAAGATATGGCAATTAAAAATGTACCTACGTTAATTCTATTCTTAAACAATAAAGAAGTCAGTCGGTGGACAGCAGGATTAGATATGCAAATACACACATCAACACAGGACATTCAGAGCGTAATTAATAAATACTAAGTAAATGAAGCTATCTAAGAACTTTTCTTTAGCTGAGATGACTCGTAGTGCCACAGCTAAGTCGATAGGCCTTGACAATACGCCTAATGAGGCTCAAATAGAATTTTTAGTTGAGCTATGTGAGAAGGTATTGCAACCTGTACGCAATGAGTTTGGGCCTGTAATAATTAATTCAGGATATAGAAGTCCAAAATTAAATGCTGCAATCGGTGGTAGCTCATCAACCTCTCAGCATTGTTGTTTAAATGGCGCAGCAGCAGATATTTATTTTAAAGAAGATAGGTCTAAAGTTTTTCATTGGATTAAAGAAAATTTGATATTTGACCAATTAATTTGGGAATTTGGTGACGAAAATGAGTCACTTGATAGTGATGGGCCAGCATGGATTCATGTTTCCTACAATTATGGTAAAAATAGAAATCAAATTTTAAAAGCAGTAAAACGAAATGGCAGAACAAAATACCTCAACTTTTGAAGATTTTATAAATGAATTGGAAAACAAAACTAAAAACACAAGTTGCAACATTGATAGTCCTGATGATTGTGACTCTTGTGGTAGTTAGTGGGTGCGGTATTGCTCAACATACCCAGCAGAGTGTAACTGTACAGGACACAGTTGTAATCACAAAGGAAAGAACTCTTCACGACACGCTAACAGTCCAAAAGGACACAATAATTTACCAAGACAGGGTAAAGGTAGAAGTAAAGTGGCTAGAAGGTGAAAGGGTTTTTGTTAATGCAGAATGCCCAACAGATACTATAAGAGTAGAAAAAATAAAGATTGTCAACCAAAAAATAGTAGAAAAAAGACGAGGTTGGGAATTTTATGCTGGACTAGGTATTTCAATACTATTTCTTTTGGTCATAGTTAAGGAAGTTGTAGGAAAGGTCTTTTAAGACCATTTTAAAGCATTCTAATGGCATATTACCCTGTTTGTGGTATGTTTGTATGGTTCACATAAATTAAATGCCTTAGATAAAAGAAAAATGCCTTAAAGACATTATTGCTTTTTTTTTAAAGTTTATTTGGTAGTGTAAAATTAATTAATATTTTTTACTAATTAGTTAGTATTATTATTACTATCTATTAATTATTATTAGTTATTATTATTAGTTAATTAGTTAGTAATTAGTAGTTAGTAGTTATTTATGAAAGAAGAATGGTATTTTTTATATTGGGATGAATTACCTAGTTTTGTAGTAGATGAGGAAAACTCCGAAATACTACGTTGGAAAATATAAGAAAATTGAAGCGTTTGACGTTGTCCTAGATTTTCAAGAAAATAACTATAATTTAGGAACTGCGATTACTTACTTGTTAAGAGCAGGTAATAAGTCAAATAATCCAATGACTCAAGACATCCAAAAAGCAATAGCGCATTTGGAAAAAGAACTAGAACATCAACAATTTAAAAATAAAAATCACTTTGAATACTTCAAGAGTCACCACGCTTCATCAACTAAAACAGACAGACAAGATGGAATGGCAATATTATACGAACAAAGCGAAGAGGAGAAAAATTGATTTCTTATTAAAAGAAGCTGCATTAACATTTGCTAACTGTGCAAATAACAGTAAAGCAAGAATTGATGCAAAAGAGAAAGAGCAGCAAATATTATCTGAAATAAATAAAATTGATCCCCACTTTGCCGAATCATGCGGTTATCGAAATTGAAGTTGGAAAGGTAACTTCACTAAATATGTTCTATGCTTCCAAGCATTGGATCATTCGCAAGAAAGCAAAAGATAAGTTTTCTGCGGAAATACTTGAGCAACTCAACAAGTACGATAAAATAAAATTTAAATCAATTACAGTCAAGGTAGAAACGAATCTAAGGTATGACATAGACAACTGCATAATGGTTGCTAAGTTTGCGTTAGATGCTTTTAAAGACTGGGGAGGTATTCCTGACGATACAAAGGAGTTTGTTCCTAAGTTAACTATGGAATACAATCCTAATCTTGAAAAAAATACATCTAAAGTTTTTTACAGAGGACTTGTTTCATAAAAATTTTATGACTACTATTGTAGTGTTCAATCATAAAATTAATTCAAATGAATTTATCACACGAGGCTAAAGATGCCTTAATAGATTATCAAGCAGCGCAAATTGAAACGCTCAGAAAGCGTAATACATTTCTTGAGAAGTTGCATCTAAAAAACCCAAAGAAGTTGCATGATGAAAAATCCAAAGAGGATGAGCAACAATTTAATTACATTTATACTAAATATTAAAACACAATGGCAAAAATTATAAGTATAGCTGATACAGGAGAGATGTGGAATGAGTTCCATATTTTAAATGTTCAATTTGATGATGGTGGTGGAGGAACTGCTTTAGCAAAATCCACAACACCTCCCTACAAAGTCGGAGACGAAGTAGAATACACTAAAAAAAGCGGTGGTGGTATTAAGATACAGAGAGACCAAACACCATATCAAAAATCAAACAATAGTTCTAATGGTTCAGGATCAGGTAATGACAAGTCTGAACAGATTGCACGAGCTGTTGTATTTAAAGGAGCAGTTGATTTGGTAGCTTCTAGCAAGTTAGATATTAAAAACATTTCTGACTTTGTTGATAAGTACCTTCCTGTATTGACTGGAGAGGTCAAGGTTAACACCTACAAAGACCACTTCGAGTCTGAAGGCTCTGCCGACAATTTACCATTTTAAATAAAGCCCTACTTCGGTAGGGTTTTTTTCTTTTCTTTACATTTACTATGCCAACACATCCTGCACTTGCAAAAAGTGGAGAGGTATTCGACTATCTCCAAAAAGCCAAAAAAGGTTTAATTCCTGAATCATCAAAATTCGGTCATGCTGAAATTGATGACTATTTGAGATTTAAGCGAGGTGAGTTTGTAATATGTACAGGTCATGCTAATGTTGGAAAGACTCACACAATGATTTATCTGATGTTAATGCACACTCAGAACAACGGAACAAAGTGGTTGATCTACTCTTCAGAGAACGATGTAAAAACATTACAGAGAAAGCTACTAGAATTTTTATGTGGTAAGCAGATAAAATACATTGATGACTCGGAGTTTGCAAGGCATTATGATTATATACAAGGGCATTTCCAGTTTATTGATCCTGACAAACTATATGATGTTTTTGATTTGTTGGAAACAATGCAAGACATTTATGACGAATGGCCATTTGAAGGCTCTATGATTGATCCATATAACTCATTGAATATAAATCAAAAGAAGTTAGGAAAGATATCATCACACGAATATCACTACGAGGCAGCATCTCATATTAGATTGTTTTGCAAGAATTTAAATGCTACATTGATACTTTGTTGTCATCCAAATACAGAAGCGTTGAGAAAATTACATTACAAAGGACATCCTTATGAGGGCCATCCTATTCCTCCAATGGTTAGTGATATTGAAGGGGGTGGCAAGTGGGGAAATAGATGCGATCTCGCAATTTCGTGTCACAGGTATACCCAACATGAGACTGACTGGGTTTATACAGATATACACATAAGAAAAGTAAAAGATATGGAATCAGGTGGCAGACCTACTCCTTTAGAAAGTCCAATACGAATACAATCAATGAAAGGAAATGTTGGTTATTTTGTAGGTCACAAAACTTTAATAAATTTACCTAAATCAAAAAACGATTCAGATGTTCCCTTTTGACAGCTCCTTTAACGAATTACACATAAGAGAAAAGCTCATCTTGTTTGGTGACCATTTGGTTTGGTTGAATGATTGCGCTATGCAAGAGAAAAATTTAGAAATTCAAAACGAGATAATCAATCAAGTAATTCAGCTAACTGATGTGATGAGATGTTTGGAATATTTCATGGATTATGAAAGGACTGCAAACAGTAAAATTCAAGAAAGAAGTCTAGACCTAGCAAAACTAAAACTAGAAAACAGAGATTTAAAAGAAAGAATAAGCAACTACGAAAAGGCACTAGACAATGCAGCAGAAAATATTTAGAAACATACAACCTAAAGACACTTTTCAAGCTGTAAAGACTGGTGAACATTTTACAGTCATATCACGATCAACATATTATTGCGGTAAGTGTGATTGTAAACCTTTGCAACCTTGCGATAAATTTAAAGAAATGTCATTTGTTGTCGTGAGATCACACAGAGGCAAATGGAATTTTTCACTTAAAGAAATAAATGCTAAATTTGATACAGACGATATACGATGGACATAAACAAACTCATACTAGCCAAGAACTCTTTTTTTGAAGGTGTAACCAGTTTAGACCGAAAACGAGAAAATGTATATCTAAGAGCAGCTTTTGCAAATGCTTTTAGACCTATTTCAAGAGTCATTGATCTTGGTGCTGTTTTACACAGGGATCACTCATCAATTATTTACTATTGTAAAAATCATGAGTCAAACATTAAGTATGATGATTACAAAAAAATATATGATAAGGCTTTAGAAGTGAAAAATCAATATATTGATGAAGATGAAAATTTAAATATTGATTTACTTTTGTCATCAATAAAAGAACTAAAAGAAAAAATAAGACTCCAAGAAAAAACAATAGAAGATTTAACAACGTACAAGGTAAAGTATGAAAATATAAGAAAGGTCTTATGAATTACAGTATTCGCCTCATCCCCATTCTAGGTTTTATGGTTGGACTCAATTATCTTGATTTCTCAGGGGGTGAGAGCGAATACGATGACCTTGAGATATTCGGCAGCAAGAAGGAACTGCAAATAGGACTAGGACTATTCATTTTACAAATTGTGTGGTGATACTAGAGCTGCTATCACAACGACACGAGGAATGGCTTAAAATGGCTAGGTCGTTTGGTACGGACACAAATGAAGCAGAAGACCTTGTTCAAGAGATGTACTTGAGAATGTATAAGTATGTTGACAACCCTGAAAGAATTATGTACAACGAAACAGAGGTAAACACTTATTTTGTGTTTGTTGTATTAAGAAATTTATTCTTTTCATCTAAAAAATCATTATCTTATTTGGCAGCTTTACACATTGAAGAGCTAAATGAGCTAGATGGAGAGATGGAAGATGTGAATTATGAATTTGAAGAAGCTCATAGAAACTTAATTGATGACCTGTGGGCAGAAGTCGAAACGTGGCATTGGTACGACACGAAGTTATTTAAGTTGTACCATAATACGGACATGACGATAAAAAAGTTATCGGAAGAAACAAAAATTAGTGAGCGTTCAATTTGGAATACATTAGACAATGGAAGAAAAAAAATCAAACAAAGGCAAGAAAAAAGCTACGAAATCTACAAAAAAGCAAAGAAGTAAAGGTTTAGGAGATACGATAGAGAAGATAACAAAGGCAACTGGTATAAAAGCAGCAGTTGATGCGTTTGTGGATGCAACAGGAATTGATTGTGGTTGTGATAAGAGAAAAGAAAAGCTAAACGAGATATTCAGATACAGACAGCCTGAGTGTTTAGTCAAGGAAGAATATGATTTTCTTGAAGTGGTTCTGCCTAAAAATATAATAATGGCAGAAGAGCAAGAGGTTATAAATAAAATCTTCAACAGAGTCTTTCACAAAAACGTACAGGTAACAAGTTGTGGTTCTTGCTTACAATCTCGCATTGATCAACTGAAGCAAATATTTGACACCTATGGTGACGAATAGCAGAAGGAGATATTCAAAGCAACAAGGAGACTTATCTGAGAAGAGATTTATTCAAGCCTGCGAAAAAGTAGGATATGAAGTAAAAAAAGCAACAGTCAAAGAAGATATCTATTCTCATATTGATTACTGGGTAAAGCGCAGAGGGGATTGGTATGGTGTAGATGTTAAAGGCAATCGCCATCCTAAAACTATTTGGGTAGAGTTTCAAAACGTCAGAGGTAAAACTGGGTGGCTACATGGCGAAGCAGAATTTATTGCATTTGACATAGCAGAGGAAGGTGGTTTTTGTGTCGTGCGTAGAGAAGAACTTAAAGAGTGGTGTGTTATAAATGTGGATTCAGAGTTTGTAACTAAAGAAAACGCCTACAGAAAACTTTATCAGAGAGATCAGAGAAAAGATGTACTAACCAAAATACACCTAACAGATTTGCAAGAATTAAAGTCATTTAAATTACTTAGGTATGCCACTATCTAAACCAAACAACGAAAAAGAGTCAGATTTTATTCCACGCTGCATGGAAGAAATGAAGGGAGAGTTTCCTGATCCCAAGCAACGGATGGCAATATGTATTACTCAATGGAAAAAAGGAACGAATTTAGAGCTTGAATCTTTTTCAGATTACCCTGAGTCTGTATCTAATAACGCAAAGAGAGGCATTGAGCTAAACAAAAAGTATGGTAATAAATGCGCCACAGGCATAGGAAAAAATCGTGCAGCCACTTTGTCAGCAAAACGACCACTATCGGTCAAAACCATTAAAAGAATGTATTCATACTTATCACGAGCAGAGGAATACTATGACGAAGGCGATACAAGTGCTTGTGGTACTATCTCTTTTCTGTTATGGGGAGGTCTTGCAGGTAAGCGTTGGGCAGGGAGTAAGCTAAAAAAACTAGGCTTACTATAAATTTTTAACATTTTTTGTTGGGAATAAAGAAATAATTGTTATCTTAGAAGAGTTCAATTATAAAACTATTCTAATGAAAATGAAAATTAAATGTAATGTGTGCGACAAAAGTCCAGTACACACATTGCCTAATCCTGAATCTGTTTCAAAAGGAACAGAAGTATTATGTTCTAGTTGTAACAAATGGCTTGCAACTGCATCAAAGTCTTATGGAGTCTATGGTAAACCTGTCATGGAATGGGAGGTAGAATACGATGAATATTATGATGAAGATAAAGATGTTATATATGAAAATTATCCTGTTGAATATATAAGCTAATGAAAAAGAAACTAACACTACAACACTACATCGCATATCTAGTCGCAAGCGTTTTGATGTGCCTAGTATTTTTATTACCTCTTGCTGGTACTGCATTAATTAAACATATATTTGGTTTATGATACGTTTAGAGGTAGCATACACAGAAAACGCAGGAAGGTTTTACAGAGGCCATCTAACTGTTAACGGAGAAAACATTGAAACTTTTAACTGGTTGCATGAGGTCAATGAATACCTAGTAGAAAAAGGTTCAAAGGTTGTATTCCCACAAGGAACAGATGAAGGCGATATTTATGACATTCAAAAGAAAGCTACAGATCAAGTAGGCTTCTTAGTTATTGCTCACGATGCAATGGATATATTATGATAACATTACTCAATGGAGATACTTGGGATAGAGATGCTCTAATCAAAAAAATGTATGATGATGACTTTTATTATGGTCATCTAGGATCAGCAGCGATGAGTTCATCAAGTATAAAGCTATTAAATCAGAGTCCTAAGACATACAAATTCGTAACACAATACGGACAACAAACAAGCTCTCCAGCTTTAGAGATAGGCAACTTCATCCATACAATGGTTCTAGAGCCACATCTAATAGAAGAAAGGTTTCATATAGTCAATGTGCAAAGCAGGGCCTCTAAGGCCTACAAAGAAGCAAAGGCAAAATCCAGTAAAATCGTATTAACAGCAAAAGAACACGACCAAAACATGAGGATCGTAGATGCTGTATTAAGGAATGAACACGTTTTATCAATGATAGGAGGTTGTGATTTTGAGATTCCAGCGATAGATATGTTAGAGGGTTATGCTTTCAGAGGTAAGGCCGACATATATGATGCCAAACATAGTTTTATTGCAGACCTTAAAACAACTCAAGACCTAAATAAATTTGAATGGTCGGCAGACAAATATGGATATGACGTACAGGCATTCATTTACACAGAACTATTTAATGTTCCATTCTCTAACTTTCACTTCATAGCAGTAGACAAAAACACATTAGACATTGGAATCATAGGAATGGAGCAGTCATTCATAAACAAGGGCTATAAGAAACTAAAAGAAGGATTAGAGAGATATAAAGAATTTTTCGTTAATCATAATGACATTGACTCATACACTTTAAGAATGACATTAACATGAGAGAAGACTTTATCAGGATCGCAATGGCGCAACTAAGAGGCAAATACAAATACAAACCTCAGAGACTAGCTATGGCAGCTTTGATGTATCGCAAATGGATAGAGAGGCAAGTCAATAAATGACAACCAATAAAAGAATACTCAGAAGCGAGAACAGGAGAGGAATACAAAATCACGAAAATCCTAACGCAAGAAAATCAGAACCTTTTGGATTAAGTGATGGTAAATTAAAGTTTGGAAAGTATAAAAGAAAACACATAAACGATGTTTCAAAAGATTATATTAAATGGATAATCGATACGTTGGAATTAGCACCCACTCACAAATACATCTTACAAGATTTACTTAAAGGCAAAAAGTATATCTAAATGAAAAAACACACCAAGCTCTACTTAAAGGAAATGGGATACGATGAAACTGATTTTATACCTTGTGAAGTTTGTGGAGCTAAAGCAATAGACATTCATCACATAGAGGCTCGTGGAATGGGCGGTACTAAAAAAAAAGACACCATTGACAACATTATGGCTTTGTGTAGAAATTGTCATTATATTTATGGAGATAAAAAAGACCTGAAAGAATGGTTACAAGAAATCCATAAATGTAAGTTACTTAATAGATGAAGGTTGGCATAAACAAAGTATTTTCAAACACAAGCAATCCAAGAATTATAAAGGATTACAAGTTTAAACAACTTGTCAAAAGCATTAAGGAGTTTCCTGAGATGCTTGAGAAGCGACCTATTGTTGTTGATGAAGAAATGAAAGTTCTTGGTGGCAACATGAGATTAAAGGCTTGTCGAGAAGCTGGATTAAAAGAAGTACATATTGATATTGTTAAAGATTGGTCTGATTCTCAAAAGGAGCAGTTTATAATAAAAGACAACGTAGGTTTTGGTGAATGGGATTGGGAGATATTAGCAAATGAATGGAATCCTGAAGAACTAGAAGAGTGGGGACTCGAAGGTTTCCCTTTTGAAGATGAGGTATTAGAAGCAGAAGAAGATAACTATGAAGCACCAAGCGACATCCAAACCAAAATACAACTTGGAGATTTAATAACCATAGGAGAACATCGATTACTATGTGGAGACTCAACGGATAGTGATCAGGTGTCAAAGCTAATGAATGGAGAAAAGGCAGATGTGGTATTCACAGATCCTCCTTATGGAATGAATGCAGTGTCAAAAAGCGGTGTTTTAAGTAAAAATTATAATTCAGACATACTTGGTGATGATAATACAAATGCCGCAAAAGATTCATTTAATTTAATTTATTCTTTATTCCCAAAAGCAATTCATATTTGGTGGGGTGCAAATTATTATTCAAGTTGCTTACCTGATTCAGAGTGTTGGATTGTTTGGGATAAAAATAATGGTCAAAGCGATCAAACAGATTGTGAACTTGCTTGGTCAAACGCAAGAAGTGTAGTTAGGCAATATACAAAAGCATCTGAAAAAATAAACAGAGTTCATCCGACTCAAAAACCTGTTGATTTAATATCTTGGTCAGTAAATAAATTTTGTGATAAATCAAATCTTATATCTGACTTTTTTTTAGGTAGTGGCTCAACAATGGTAGCTGCACACCAACTCAAAAGAAAATGTTACGGAATGGAACTTGATCCGAAGTATTGTCAAGTCATAATAGACAGAATGTTAAAGTTAGATCCTTCATTAATTGTTGAAGTAAATGGCAAAAAGTATGAACAAAACTGAACAGCATAAAAAAGCAATAATAGAGGCATTGGAGAAATCTTTAGGTGTTGTCACAACAGCTTGTAAAAATGTAGGCATAGGCAGAACACAATTTTATAACTGGTTAAAAGATGACAAGGCATTTGCAAAAGAGGTTGACGAGATAAAGAACATAGCCTTAGACTTTGCAGAAAGTCAACTCCATAGACAAATTGGAGAAGGTTCAACAGCCGCAACAATATTCTACTTAAAAACCAAAGGTAAGCAAAGGGGGTACGTTGAGAGACAAGAGATACACCAAATGGCCGATAATTTGTTTGAGGTGGAAATACTAGGCGGTGAAGATTCAGACGAATAAAGTATACGGACATCTTCTCAAGTCAGACAAGAAAATTGTAGTTGAGCAAGGGGGAACAAGGTCAGGTAAAACATATAACATTTTGCTGTGGATAATATTATATTATTCAACAAACGTAAAAGGTAAAATAATTACAATATGTCGTAAGTCGTTTCCATCTCTTAGAGCTTCTGTAATGCGTGACTTTTTTGAGATACTTAGAAATAGCGGAGCATACTTTGAGGAGTTACATAATAAGTCAAGTCATGAGTACAACTTAAATGGAAACATTGTAGAGTTTATTTCATTAGATCAACCTCAAAAGATTAGAGGTCGCAAAAGGAGTTTATTATATTTAAATGAAGCTAATGAGCTTTTTTATGAAGACTGGCAGCAGTTAATTTTTAGAACAGATGGAAGAATAATATTAGACTACAATCCTTCTGATTCTTTTCATTGGATTTATGACAAGGTAATTCCTCGTGATGATTGTGACTTTTTTCAAACAACTTACAAGGACAATCCTTTCTTAGATGATACAATAAGAATGGAAATTGAAAGGCTGAAAGGTACTGACGATGATTATTGGCGAATATATGGACTAGGCGAAAGGGGAGCAAGTAGGGCAACAATCTTTCAATTTAGTATTGCAGATATTCCAAAAGGCGAACTGGTTTCATTTGGCTTGGATTTCGGATACACCAATGATAGTACAGCCCTTGTTCAGGTTTACAAGGATGGTGATGACTTATACATTCACGAGATGATGTATCACACACACCTTACAAATTCAGACATATCAGAGAAGTTTGCAGAGTTAGGTCTTACAAGATATGATGAGATATGGGCAGACTCAGCAGAGCCTAAAAGCATAGAAGAGCTTCACAGATTTGGATGGAAC